>WLWD01000078.1_pt1 | contig 210548 bp, 130 predicted proteins | sample 6712731 | NCBI WGS metagenome assembly WLWD01 (sample SAMN12718690, study PRJNA576275) | sponge metagenome | isolation source: marine sponge | host: Mycale hentscheli | place: New Zealand: South Island, Marlborough, Capsize Point | collected 2014-11-01 | reverse complement strand
CCATTCTTGAAAATTAGTCTTACTTATACCTCATATTACTAAAATTAAAGTGAATTCTAGATTTCAATATAACCGTAAATTAAAATTCTTCTTTTTTTACTGTAAGTACTGCGCCACTCTTGATATATTCTGGCACCTTGACAGGGTGGCTTGCACCTCACACAAACACAAACTATTGGTATCCTCAGATTTCTTGAATCTTATAGTCAGAAAAGTTATAAAATTTGGCAAATGAAATAACCTTGTATGTTTTCTCGTTAAATTAGACTGCAGATTTGGCTGTTCACTTGCTGCATATACATATGATGAAGTATTCCTGTGATGAGCTTGTTTGTATGATCAAAATGTCTTAAGCGACTTAAATGTTGTTTTGATGTCAAAATCTCTGCAAACTCTCTGAATACACTTACTTACTGCTATGCATGGAATGTTATAGGTTACACCCTTCATTTGCTCAGTATCTGTGTAATCTCTAGAAAGTGACTAGTGTTTAGAGCCTGCCCTAATAGTTGAACTGTTGTAGTCTCTACTTTGAAGTTCTTTTTGTATGTGTTTCTGTTCTTCCTTCAAGTTTTCACTCGTGATAATTACTTTCCCGAGTCTCTGATATAGGCACCTCCCAATTTTTCTCTTAATATGATTAGGATGACTGTTTACAGAAAACCACATAGTTTTGTTTACTTAAAAAGTTAGGCAGCTTAGATTTCCATAAAATCCCACAAACTTTATCCCTGAACTTAATTAGTATTTGATTGAATCTGCAAACCTCTTCAAAATGTATCCCTAAGTGAAAATATAATTCACTGAGCTATGACCAAAATAAATATGCCATTAAATAAAACACTTCAGGCTCATTCTAAATAATAACTAGGTACTGCCTCAGAGGGAGCTACAATTTTAGGGTCCTTGTAGGTTTCAGGTTGTTGCGTCCCAATAGAAGCGATGATGCTACATTTAGGGCCTGAAGGACCCTAATGTAATTTATGACTGCTGACAACGCCTAACTAATTTAGAACATAGCAACAGTTCCAAACAACACAATTGGAGGGACTCTACATATAGAAGCCCAGCCCTGAAGGTAATACACAAGCTATGATATAATAATAGGCTTGAGTGTCAGTAATGACGACAATGGTGACCAAGGGTGTGTATTTTCATGAATAATTCATGAGCTGAGCTGAGTTGGTAAAGCATCATCATTACCTGAATGGGAAAGTGTTAAGTCCATCCCCTGCTCTATAAATATGTCTGCATCCATAAATAATTATTTGTCTGCATCCATAAATAATTATTTGCTAAACAGAAGGTGTTCACCTATAGTAGCTAACCGTAAATCATGGAAAGAAAGGAAGAGAAACAAAATCCAAATGTCAAGAAAATAGAAGCAAGAGAGAAAAGGCTGGTAACTACTTTCAATGAAGAAGTGAAAGAAATACACAGAAGTGCGGGAGATACTGAGGAGCAGGTGAGATAGACAAAGGAGAAGGTAATCTATGAATTAAAAAGAGGAATAAGAAAAACTAGGATGACTCAGGAAGAAAGAGAGCAGGAGAGGGAAACCGTGGATCACACTTATGCTATTGCATCCCAATTTGCAAAATTTAGTGTTTGAGGTGTCACAGTGTAGCGAGGTACTTGCTAAACAATTAACTTGAATGCCAGTAATGACAATGATGATGGTGTGTGTATTCATGAATAATAGCTGAGGCTCTTCTCTTTTTTTATTCCTAGGGTTTTCACTGTCTACCCCCTGTTCTAAAAAACGGAACATTGGGTGTCAGTATTCATGAATAATGCATTTGCTGGACTGAGTTGGGAAAGAGAATTCACCTCCAGTAGCTAATTATAAATCATGGGAAGAAAGGCTGAGAAGCAGAATGCACAGGTAAAGAAAATAGAAGCAGGTGAAAAAAAAGCTGATGATGTAACTGCTTCAATGAAGTAGTGAAAGAAATACACAGAAAGGATAGAGATACTGAGGAGCAGGAGAGATAAACCAAGAAGGAGAAGGGAATCCATGAGCTGATGAAAAGAGGAATAGGAAAAACTGAGGTGACTCAGGAAAAAGGAGACCATGAAAGGGAACACGAATACAAGTACCTTATGCTACTGCATTACTAATTTCCAAAACTTAGTCTTGCTATTGTTGTAAAAGCTAACCTGCACAAAATTTCAACCAATGTGGAAAAAAAATTGTCACAAGACCTATCTGAAGCCATACCCCTACCTGAACTTTCAGTGGGTAAACAATTGGAAGATGTGCAACAGAGAAATTACTACTCTGTATGTGTACATACTGCTATCTTCATTTTTTTTCAGCTGAGAGAATAATAGAGACTGTTTGTTTCTTATTATTATTCTTTTAATTTATATTGCAATATCATTGACTATACCACGGCTATTCATACGATAAAAGTGTTAGCACATGCAAAGTTCTTTGTAAAGAATGCTATATTTAGTTAATAGCAATACTGTGCATAGGGCAAAAAATTATTACAAACAGCACATCAACCAAGATAACTTACTACTGCCACTAATAAAATACAAGTTTATAAGGCCTTACAACTGAGTCCATACAATTTCAGATATGTCAGAAACAACCTAATTTAAAGGAGTAATTACTTGAATTTCCTTGGACTAAAAGTTATTCTGTTTTGCTTAGATAGAAAAAGCAGCCGATAAGAGGAAGGGAAGCAGTAATGCTTTTGAATTCACAGTGGAGTAAGAAGATGAAAAATACTGGGAGGAGGGGGGCAGTGATGTTAAGAGTGCATTGTTGTAAGTACATTCACAGAATTATGCTACATCAAATGATTACAATGTCATGGTGATAATATTATTTATATATTATAGCTATAATGTAAGTGTGTATCTATATAATATTATGCTTGTGTGTCAGTAACAATGACGACAACAACAATGGTGACCACTGATGACCAATTATGGTGACCAACGACTGACGATGGCATTCACGAATAATTCATGAGCTTCTCAGAATTGGTCCAGCCTAATCATTAACTGAATGAGAAAAACTTATGACAAGAGAAAAGAAAGGGAGAAAAAACGACTTTGCCTGGATTCAAATCTGCAACTGGTCGATTGCAGAGTGCACACTCCAACCATTTAACCATCAGAACCTAACAGCTCACTTTAGTTTGAAGTGCCTTATTAACCTATTGCAATCTATAAACTTGCTGAACTGAGTTGGGAAAGAGGCTTCATCTACAGTAGCTAACCAAAATGGGTATAAGAGAGATAGAGAAGCCAGAGAATGCAAGGCTCATAAAAATAGAAGCAGGTGAGAAAAGCTGACTGGTGTAACTAACTACTTCAATAAAGAAGTGAAAGAAATTACACAGAAAGGACAGATACTGAGGAGCAGGAGAAATAGACAAATGAAAAGTGACCAGGAGAGGGAAACAATGGATAAAACTACCTTATGCTACTGCACTCCTAATTTGCACAAGTTAGTATGTAAGGCGCCCTGTAACTGTGTGGTGGGGTACTTGCTAGTACATATAATAAATGTTCAAAACAAGACTTTGTAAGCCTTTTAGGGGTGAATTTACCCTTTCTAAAAATTGGTTTTTGTCCCCAAAACGTACTAGAATCTTCATGGCTACATTTGCCACAAAATATTTCATCAATTTTATGGATATGAGAAATCCCCTGAATTTTCAAAAATGCTGGTTTGACTCTTCTCGAGTTTGATTCTAAAATTTGTGTTGTAAGGAAGAACATATTGAAAGCTTTTATAGCATTAGCTAAGGTGATATGTCAACATGCTGTAGTCTTTTCGATGGATGTATTCACGTAAGTATTTAGATTGTGTTTTTTTTTTAATATGCAATGTAAATTTCTTTCTCATCTGGATAAGGAAAACTACTCAGAGAAGACAGCTGCAGTAATTTCCCTAAGCAACTTTTGAAGATGCTGCTAAATAAGGAACTGCTAGTTTTCACATACCACCTGCTTGCTATTATATCAGATCTATAATTTAACTACAAAAATTACTCCTCATCAATGTAAAACATTGTATGTAATACAAGCATAGGGATATATTGGAGGGCCAGGCCCCCTTTAAGAATTATTGGAGGGGCCATTGGCTCCCTTGGAAACCCCTCCCCTCTTCCTACTACACCGATTCAAGTACTTGCTAGTGTAATGATACTAGAATAGTAGTTTTAACTATTATTATTTACCTTTCAAGTCGTAGAAAAATTCACTGCATGTCAAACTGTAGATTTTAGCATTTTCATACTGGAGTTGAACAATTTGTTGTAACTGCTCATTAGATAAATGGAATACAGAATCCAACAATTCTTTGAGCAGATGAAAAATAATGTAAATACTTGAAAATTCAATCCCAGCTACTACCAGTTGTACAACTTCAACTTTCAAAATTTTTGAAATATCACGTTGAAGTATTTTCAAGTAAACTTGCTGACATTTTCTGAAAGAGCTGTCGAGTTCAACTTTAACCTTACAGCTTGTTTTATCATTTTGTGCTACCATTAGATTGGATGGAAACATGGACACACATCGTTGTCTCACATAAGAGAAAAAATTTTCCTCATATATTTGCATTAATTCTTTTCCATCTTTATACTGTAAATATTCCAATACTTGTTTCAATAGTTCATAATTGAAAAAAGAACAGTGTGCTGATATAAGTAGCATCACATTCGACAATAAATCTGCTTTTTTCTGGCACTTACTATCTTCATATATGGGTGTTTTTTGAATTAGTGTGTTATTTAACCAATCTAATTGTTCCACCAATTTTATATTGGACTTTAAATACATCTCCAGCTTAAGTAAAAGTGTATTAAATTCCTGTATAAGGCATATTGTCTCTTCATCTGCTACTGGATATGATAATTCTTTTGATCGATCTAAAAAATAAAATTAGATATGTACTGAAATGCTTTGTGCACTATATTATATTCCACAGTATTTTATTCAAATTGTCATAATGATCAAATAATCAAGTCATTGAATGTAGCACTAGGGATGTGCTTCAGCACAAATTCCGAGTGAGTCATTATGTGGAAGTAATACACACAAAGTAGAATCTGACAAGAGTGGATTACAAAATCTGTATACAAAAGTAATAAATACTAGTTTGCCTGAAGTTAATGTCTTAGATCCTGTTCACCCAGTTTTAAAAGGCATCATTCAGTCATTTAGTCCTATACAAGTAGCTATGTAGCCATTGACATATTATATTAGTACAGGGGCATAGGAAGATAGTTTGGAATGGGGACCCCACAGTACTTGGAGATAAAGCCACACCCATTAAAATATTATATATTCTCAGTAGAAAGTTAAGAGTAACACTGCAAGATCTCCCTAGTCACAGTTAAGAATAAATATAGGTTAGCTCAGGACAGATGTTCAAATTTTGTGAAGAAATTCCAAAAAATGAAATTATAACCCTATTTAAATTGAAATAAACAGATACCACTGGCTTCACTCTTACTATCCTATGAAAATATGAAAAAGTGGCGGCCAAATGTGGGAGGAGGCAGTTGCCCCTCCTGCCCCTTTTCTCCTACCCCTCTGAATTTTAACAATGGATTCGAAGTCCAATTGCTATTTAACAATAATTAAAGTAGTAAAGTAGTATTACAAAGACTCTTATACAATCCTCTAAACAGAAGAATTTGATATGGTCGACACTTGCCATTTAAATGTGCTACAGAAGAATTGTGGTTTTACAGTGGCCCTAATAGTTGGCTATGCATTGTTACTTGATAGAGTAAACAACAATTTCTGTGTTTAGGTTTGCCACAAATATAGTACTCTTCTTTTCATTTCAATGCACAACAAGTCATAAACAAATGATTGACAACTTCATTTCTCAGTTCAGTTATGGTTTTCAGACCTACATGTATATAATTAGGCTCTCTTGGGAAAGAAGAGGTTGCCCAGGTACCAAACATAATATTGAAATCTCTTGCAAGCTACAATAAAGTGTCACCCATATACGCAAATCTGTAAACAAAATGGGGGGAAGGGGGGGGGGGCTGCCTCTCTGTCTTGAGATAAAGGCGGACCCTAGCCCCTGTTGCCAAAAACGGTAAGGTTCCCATTCTCCGCAATAATTTCACTTGAAAAATATAAATAAATAAGAAACAGCATGTATTTCTAAGGAATTACATCACATTTTATTGTCTTTTCTTAAATGGTGACTTGTTTATTATAGTAGTAGCCAAAAAAGCTATGAGAACGAAGCTAATATGTTTATTTGGTATATAGTTACATTTTTTACATTATCTTATTCTTTAGCTAAGCCATATTGTAAGCACTCAATATCTTCATACTAACTTGTCTGGATATACCAACACAAGACATAATATTGTGACTTGACTATTGGACACTGAATTTTCAAGTAAGATCAATACTGTGAGAAACTGCGTATTAGCCAAGATAGAAAATGAACTCTAAGTATGTAAAAATAAGCAAAAAATCAGATATGTCAGACAAAACCTAATTTGATGATACGGGTAAAGATCGACAAAGCAAACAATTTTGTTTATTGAAGTATGGGGACTAGGTCGACCACTGAGCGAACACAAAAATGCGAGGGTCAAAGTACAAAATGGCTGTGTCCACATTATATATATATACTAGTGGTATGCTTGAGCACAAAATATTGAGCAAGCCTGCATAGTTAGTTAGCATAAAACTATAGTATTGTCGCTCATAATTTATGGTATAGCTTAGTTCTTGCAAAACAGTATAATAGCAATTGAACATTAATTTTATTAAATACAGAATTACTCTCTTGCCAGTATTGGTAACTTCTGTAGTATCAAACTTAAGCTTTTCTGACTACCTCAATTACTAGTAACTCCTGAAGAAGCTCTCAGCTACAAAAAAAAATTGTAATCTTATATGAAATTATGTCAGCTTCCCCTGAGTAGTGGTAGCTTCCTTAGTATGGTAAAGGGTTATCAATGCCATAGTAACCAGTTGCAGAAAATTTTATATTTGAAAAGTAAGTGTTCAGTTAGACTTATCTCACAATATGGAGTCTAAGTAAGACTTATATTGTAGTATCAGAAGAAACATGGATCAAGCCAAAAAGCCATGTTTTGGGCATGTGTTTAAGGAGCATGAATATGCAATCCTTACATAGCACTGATTGCATCCAGTCAGGGTGTAATAATATGGTGAAATATTTCAAGAGTAGTTGAATTTATTTTCAGCAGCCAGATGCAGTGAAAATAAAGCTGGCTGAGTGAAATATCTAGCCATATCACTGAGTATAATAAGTGGTTCATTCCATGCTAGATATCTTCACTGAAGTACAGTAGAACCTCAGAGTTATGTACCCCTTGGGAAATGAGGTGTACGTAACTCTGAAATGTATGTAACTCTGAATATAACATAATTTAACTTTATACTAAAATATCTAAAATACTATGAATACAGTATTTCAGATTAATCCATTACTAAAGGACCACTTAATAGTGTACTGTTGAGTTTTTTATCTGAGTAAACCAGAATGCATGACATTATAAAATCTTTATCATTATCTCTTCTGAAAATGCACGTCTTCTTCAGGCCACTAGGGTCAGCTGATTCTACACCAACCTAGACGTGGTTTAAAGTATATACAGGGCCTTTTTGGTAATTGGTTTGTACCAGTGATTGATGCTGACACTAAATGGCTGGAAATTAATATGTAAAGGCATGGCAGAGAGAGTAGTCAGACTTTTAAATGAAAAAATGAAGGAACAAGCAAAAAACTATCCAGGTTCCCATTTAAATTACTCAACAACACTGGATTATCACCAGTCAAGTTATTGCTTGGAGGATAAATTCACATCTGGGCACTTTTAAGCCAAGCCTTGGTGGGAAATTCAGCAGACAACAAAAATAGAAGGAGGCTTATATTGTGCTACTTTTTTCATTCCGTGCTAATTGTTGAGAAATTGCAAAGCTTTCAGCTCTGCGTTGGTACCAGATTTTATGGGTAACACCCCCTAGTGTCACATCATAATCACGTGAGCAAATAATTTCTTTCAGTCAGTGGTGTAGTTCGCTTTATGCTCGGGGAATTTACAGAGTTGAAAGGAATGAATTTTCACGCTGAAAATATATACCGGCAAGTGTTTCTGGCTAGTTTAGCTTCTTCTCTTATGAAGACAGCAATTCCGTGTATCATTTTCATTGCTTGAGCTATATTGATGCCTCATTAAAATAGCTACCAGATTGCTTGTTCTTTTGGAAGAAGATTATATTGTAATAGCTAGGTAGCGTTTAATAGCAGTGCTGAGGGTTAGCACCTTTGGTACTTCATTTGAATTAGTGCTTGTTATACTGAAGCATAATGGATGTTTCTACATCATCCTCTATTGAGCCTAGTTGGTATTGTCAATAAAGAATTGAGGAGAGCAGTGATGGTTTGAGGAAAAAAATCTTACTTGCGGGATGACCAAATGGGTAGTAACACTTCAGTTGTCTTTCCTCCATTCAATAACATTGATGCTTAGATCAATAGCATCAGTTCTAATGAGCTAATACATAGGCAATTGCTTCAGAAAAGGCCATCTATGCAGCTGTTATTAAAAAAATAATCTTTAAAACCACCTGTTCTGCTGGCATTATGCTCATTGCTTTGGCACACCTGATATGCCCAAAATTTTATGCCGGCATAATTGGCCCAGGCCTAGTGATGATCAGTCTTGCCAGTTGAGTTGCCTTTCTAACCTTATAATGTATAAAATGGTACACAGAGAATAAAAATCTAGACTAGCTATTGCCTGCTAATACTGTTCAATAGGGAAAGAATAAAAGTTTAGTTAAGCAGAAAGTGCACAAAGTGGTAGTCTTTAGATGGTGAAACTGGACTAAAAGATGTCGTGTTGAATGATTCAAGCATACAGAACATCGGATTGTTGACTCAAATGCGACATGTGACATTTGCAATGATCTCAATTCTTAGTAGTCTTAGGCATTTGGAGAAGGGCAAAAAAATAATTCTAGGTGTTGAGAGGTCACGCTCGCTCGCCATTTGTGCTCCAGCACATCACTAGTAGCTGTAATTAAAGTTGTTGTATTTTTAGTTTATCAGGTGAAAGTTGTGATATAATTCTTTATTTATCAGATAAAAGTTGTGTATTTTAGGAGAAAAATTAAGGCTTAAAATTTGACTTAATTGCTGAACAGTATTGAGTAAGGTAACAATTACATGACTTACGTTAAAATTTTACAGTACAATATTGAGTAACTCTAGTCTCTATTTGTCTGATATTCTTCATTACCAAAACATTAGCAAATGTCATATCTATCACTATAATTATATAAACTGAAATGTGTATGAAGACAATAGTAAAACAAGAGATACTATTATCTAAGTATTTTCAAAATTAGTCACGCAGAATAATGAACTTGTTTGGTCAAAGTCAATATAACTTCTATATTCACAATAACGACAAACTAAAACTATTTATACCTGATTACAAAGTATGGCATTTATTCTGTCAGACTAGAATGCTATCATTGCATAAAGCAATTTCATATTGCACACATTTGAAAGGCATTTAATTTATATAACTGTTAAGTTTACACATTCTGACGTGATACTCACATTCTTCTTGTGTCGGATTTTGTAGACCCTGTGACTGAGACTGTGGACCCTGTGATGGTGAAGACTGAGATCCTGAAGGTTGAGACAGCGAAGATGGAGACTGTGGAGTCTGAGTAGGCTGTGAAGCTAGAGAGTTTGGAGTTTGAGACTGTGAAGCCTGAGACTGTGGGGTCTGAGACTGTGAAATATCAGACCGTGGAGATAAATCTGGAGTTATATACACAAATTACATAATACTATGTTTTGCAGAGGAATTACAAAAAGTGTAGTTGATACATTGAGCTTCAGTAGTAGACATTTGAATAAAATATTAACACTAGAGCAATAAGTGGTGGAAACTTTTAACACTGTATTATTACATTGAAAGGATTACAAGCAAAAACCTTACAGAGTCTGAAACAAAAGGAAAAGGGATGACGGAACAGAAAGGAAGATTACTAAAAGGAAAAGGATTGAAAAAGGGGGAAAAGGGATGTAGCTATAACTACATAAAATGTGGGAAAAAGATGTGAAGAGAATGAAGAAAAGGAATAGATAAAGGGAAAATGATGGGGAAAAATGGAATAGTAGAACAAATTGAACAATAATCCATTTGCTGGACTGAGTTGGGAAAGAGTATTCACTTCCAGTAGCTAAGCATAAATCATGGGAAGAAAGGCAGAGAAGCAGAATACAAGTCAAGAAAATAGAAGCAGGTGAAAAAAGGCTGATGGTGTAACTGCTTCAAAAGTAGTGAAAGAAATACACAGAAAGGACAGAGATACTGAGGAGCAAGAGAAGTAAACTAAGAAGGAGACCAGGAAAGGGAAACTTTACAAGTACCTTATGCTACTGCATTACTAATTTCCAAAAGTTGCTATTGTTGTAATAGCTAACCTGCATAAAATTTCACAAAGGTGAAAAAACAATGTCACAAGCCCTATCTGAAGCCATACCACCCTGGCCTGAACTTTCATAATAAAGACTGTTTCTTATTATTATTCTTTTAATTGATATTGCAATATCATTGACTCTACCACAGCTATTCAGTACGGTAAAAGGGTTAGTGCATGCAAAGTTGCACTTAACTTGCCACAAATACAAATCCTTTATTGTTCCTTAAAAATATATACAAAAAAACACACCTAGCTACTAATTAGTCCAGCAGACAAAATATCCTTTTTGCAAAAATCTTGCTTTGTTATATCCATAATAGGTTGCTGTGTGGTCTTTATCTCTCTCTATCTCTTATCTCTAAAGACAGTCTGTTTATTAAAAATTTATTTACTGGACCTCAGACAGCATTGGACAATTTGATAATCCTTATGAGAAACGGTGTTGTTGCATTGAAACATTATCCCTTTGAATTTTCTGACTTTCCTTTTTAACTTTGTCTAAATTTATTTTTCAGAAAAAATCTTGGGATCACAGAATGTAAAAAAGACTTACACAAAGGCAATTTTGTAAATGTATTGCACTTTATACTCTTCAACCGAACTACTCATACATTTTTATAGCTATTTTAAGATTTGCTTGTGGTAAATCAGGGTCTGTGACTTACTTGTATATGTCTACACAGTATCTTAAAGTGCACTATCCGATTGTATCCGATAAAACTGAACACTGGATTAACTGAGTTGGGAAAGAGTGTTCATCTACAGTAGCAACCATATTGGGTATAAGAGAGAAAGAAAAGCAGAAGAATGCAAGGGTCAGGTGAGAAAAAACTGAAAATGAAGAAGTGAAAAAATGCACAGTAAGGACAGAGATACTGGGTAGAAGGAGGGGAATCCATAATGAGTTGAAAATAGGAATAAGAAAAATAGGGATGGCTCTACACCCTCGCATATCCGGGCCTCAAATATTAGGTTTCCTGTTATAATCCGGCCTGACAACAGCAAATTCAATTCAAGCTCACCTCCAGTTTATGTATTTGCAGTGCCATACTTATCTCTTTCTTTTCAGGCTGATCAGCTCTTTTGAGGACAAACATACTGGCTACCTAGCTATGATAAACTTCCTTTACAGTCAATTTGATGTTACATTCCTCTAAGCTAGCTCTCAACAGGTATGATGAGTTCAACTGAGCAGATTGGCTATCCTAGCCTATGTCAATTTGTCTGTGTGTGTTGCTTCAGGCTAAGAGCTACAAGCTACTACAAAAGAGTACACACTACTATTAGAGAAAATTAAAGATCTAGATGTTACTAAGAGATATGCAAGCTTGAATCAAAGTATTCATTATTCAACAATAATAGATATTTATCACTGTCATTCCACTTTCACAATGAAATAGCTAAATATATAATTTTTAGAGTGGTTTCACATAATAGGGTCATTCCCATATATATTCACATATGAGAGGGTCTACTGTAACCATACCTAGAAACCTGTACAACTACTTTATAAATTGCTAAGGCATTTGTGCAGAAATTAATCTCAGACATTAATATAGAAGATAAATTACCACGTCAAATTTTGAGGAAATTAGTTGTAATTAGTTACATGTGAGTAAAACCAATCATGTTTATTTTCACTTCTATGTTAAGTTTATAGCTTATATGATCTTTAAGTATCCTTAAAATTGAATTCATATAATTTTTGCCAATTTTTTTAATAGATACAATGACTTACTCAAATTTTTTTAAATGAAATTATCCATACGATTATATAATAATACTTTATTCATTTTTGCATACAACAAGATTGAATTTATTGACACAATGACAGTAATCAACTCTCTCATCGCACTTAGCTGTTTCACTGCCAAGTTTATGATGACCAGTTTATGGCAAGATATTAATTTTAAAAGAATGTTGAAACCAAACTATTTACATTGATGCAAAAAATAGTTTATTATTTACACAAATAATAGCTAAAATTTAGACTTACCATTACCAATGGTACTAATTGTAACTTGATTTCAGGAGCTGTTTCAAATTTCAGGCAAAGTACACAGCTTATTCATCGTATTTTACAATTTAAAAGTTTCATACATTAATGAATTTCCTTTCATAAAACCAATCCTAATTACAACAATCTTCAAAATTAAATGTGGCTTACTAAATTCCTAGTGAGCAAGAGGCCTTTCAGGTCTAACCAAATATTCTCTGGTGAGCATGACAAGTAGGTTAATATCTATTCTAAATACTGATCTGTAGATAAAAATTGTATTATATGCATGATTATACATTAAATCTAACACAAAAATGGTGCAGTCACCATTGTGTGGGCACAAAAATGTACCAACTCCTCACAAATTGTAGTTTATATCAACTATAGTGTCAGTTATGCTAAACTTTCAACACAGTAATCAGTCAAATTTTCATTACCTAAAACATATACTTAAACACCCCTCTAGATGAAGCAGACTCTTCATTCTTACCACTAGCTTTATCTGCAAATTTTTAACAAATTTAATTACCATAAACAAACTGAAATAAAACAATCCAAAGAGCAAAGTAGCTGGCTACTTCGAAATAGCAATCTTCAGTGATATTTTACAAAAAGAAAATTACCAAAACAATGCTGTGACTTAAATTATGGCTGTAATAGCAAAACAATCAACTGACACAAAATTTATAATACGTTCATAAGAAATCAGTCTCTAAAATCATCGCTTTAGCAAATACAGTATGTTTAAGAAGATAATAGTATTATTCCAATGCCTGCTAAAATTAAAACAATTTGCTAAGTATAGAAAGGAAATCTCTAAATTCAGCTATGTGTTGTTCCCATTCTGAAGTTATTTAATAAGAGTAATACTTTTAAAATTCAATAATAATTCTTACAAAACAATGTAAAATATTAGATCAATAAAATGGTTAGATACTCTTCTATTCCAGGTTTAAAAAGGATCACGAAACTATCGGATAGATAATAGAACTCAGGATATTGATGATACAGTTATCATATACTCGAGTTTCTACTTAAAACACACAAAATATCAGTACAAGAGTGTAATATTGTACTTATATGTATGTTTTTGATGTTATTTTTTTCAGATTAAAGTCAGTTCACAGACAGGTGAGCTTGATTAGTTATTAAAACATACATAACGATATAGCTAGCTTTGACCTGGTTATGAAAGCACACTAAAAATGATGAAACATTTCTACTTATTTAGTATTATGACTGTACACTCTTGACATCTATTACTTTGTGTGTTTTAAGTAGAAACTAGCAGGTGTCACTATTTAGACATCTTATAGTATGCAAATAAATGAACAGTTGAATGAATGAATAAATGAGCAGTTCCTGTTTCAGTTAAGTCTGCAGAGTGAGTTTATTTTGATTGTTGGCATAAAGCATAGACAGCCAGAATTTCTTAATTTTCCCCTTGATAATCCGCCAATAATTTTTGTAAAATATACATATTTTTAACTAGGCTTAATATTCCTGTAGTCTGTCCAAGTTGGCACGAAAAAAAAATGAAAAAAGAATGAGTTCTTCTTGAATCATGACATAGGCAAGAAACATTTGAGTTTATCCATTATAACAAGAGCGTTAATTACATATCAAATGTCATTAGTTTCTGCTTTATTTTGTATTAACACAGGACTATAATAAGGAATCTTCTATTATTATGTAATAGTGAAATTTCATGTTTTCTACACTTTCCCAATAGAGTATGAGGCTAAACGATCTGCACATAGGACATTTAACCCTATCATATCAGAAAAGTGGAGAAAATATAAAATATCCTCTTGATAATAGAAAATTCCACTTATTTGCCCTGTGCACATAATATTCCTTACTCTTTAACTTGTCACAGTCGTCTTCTGACAATCCATGATACTGGCTCATCCATTCAGCAAATTCTTGTACAGATAATAGCTTAGAAAAAATGGGTATATCTTTAAAAGGGAAAACATATCAACATAAAATTATTATTAGTATAAGAAATATTTCACACCTTCAGATGTTAAACGTTGTATATTGGGTGGAGGTTCAATCTGAGTAGAATCAGATGTGCTTCTCAATTCTTCAATCGCTACAGTAATAAGTATTATACTAAATGAAACACCAAAAGTGTGAACCTTAAGCACTACTATCTAGCTATTGCAAAATCATAATTAATGGCTATTCTTATCAGGTACCAGTATAGCTCGAGCAATGAAAATGGCAGATGTAAATAATAATAGACAACAGACTAGAGACACCAATATATATTTTCAACAAGCAACTCCACTTCCAGCACTCCATTAACTTTCCTTACATAAACAAAATACCGCAGGTAGCAAGAAATTAATTTCTCATGTGATTATGACGTGACTTTAGGGGTGTTACCTACAACTCTAGAACCTACACAGCTTCACATTTTCTCAAAAAAAGTCCGAAATTAAAAAAAGTAGCATAATAGAAGGTCTTAAATCGTCATTCTAAGTAAGTTCATACTTAAAATCAACATTAATTGTTAGTAATCTACAAAATCATAATGTGACAGACAGACAAGCAGACAGACAGACAGACAGACACAACAAAACCTCTTGCACATGTGCGCTGAAAGTTAATGACAATACATGTGATGTATTTTGATGAGATCACAGCTCAAATGACTTTAATTTCAAAGGTATAAACAATAGTAAAATTATTCTCATGATATTATAGGCATTAAATTAGGGATGTATTAAGAATGTTATCTGTAGAGACTATTTTTGAGAATTAGATAGCTACTGAAATTTTGTCTTAATTTTCTTAACATTTTTTGTGAAGGTCATAAAAATTACTAATTAGCTTGTCTGAACATACTACATGCCTCTCATACAATAAACACTCATTTATTCAGTGAATGCAAATTGAAGAAAAATTCTAATAAGGTCAACATGAGTTTCCACTCAGCTGAAATATTTAAGTATCTTTTGAACAACTGAAAAATATACCAGTTTTTTCTATATTAACCTTTCTATACTCAAAAATTCTCTTGTGAGCTATTTTAAAGTTTAAATTAAAAAGGTAAAAATCAACACAAACTCTACTAAAGAAATGCAGCTTTATGCTAAGCTCATAGTAAATGAAATTTCTTTTTTAGTTGAATATGATACAATTATTTATTACAAGCAAGTTAGGTTCTGTTTAGCTCAAGTTTAGTCAAAATGGTGAAGTACAATTTAAAAATCACTATTAACTCATGTTACTTAAATCTTCCTGATTTAATAATGAATAATTTTCTTTCCCTATTTGATGCGAGCATAAATTTTTGCCAAAAAAGCTGCTAATCACAAGCATTTCAAATATTCGTAGTTGCAATATCGTAATAATCTACAGCCAAACAAAAATGGTGGAATCCATCCACTGTCGTCCAATTTGATACTGCTCTAGTGCAATAGCTAGAAACACTTTAAGCCTAAACAGGTACTTATATATATTTTTAACAATAAAAATACTCTTTCCATTATAATCTACATGATATTGTATGGATAACTCTAAGTGCTATATAAAGTTTATTAATCTTTTATTCCACACTCCATGAGGGAGTTTGTTTTAATGATATTCATATCCTGTTAATACACTATTACCCATACCCTGTGACCAGCTGAAATAATACAATCTGGAATTTATGTATAAACATTTGAAGTAAATATCAAATTCCATTAGCACAATCTGAATATATGGAATACTATAACTACTCAGAAATTACTAAAATTGAGAAAGTGATTTCAATTGGAAAAAATGAAAAAAGAATAGCAAAAAACTATTAAGGTACAAGATAGTGAACTACTCATCTCAATGATTACTATGAGCTGCTAATTTTTTTTAATAAATGGCATTAGTAAAACCAACTGTACAAGATTTGGTACTATTATTAAAATCAATCTTGTGTGAAAACTGATATCTCAACACAATTTTATCTTAGGTTATACCCTGTTTTTGCCGCTTTAATTTTATGGCACTTTCAGCTACAATACTCTCCTTCTTCAACTCCTCATATGCTCTTTCCAACTTATAAATGGCATGATCACATGTTTGACATTTACGAAGGCCATCCAAGAATATATGGTATCTTGCATCTAATCCTTTTACTTTTTTGGTTAGCTCATTGAACACCTTTTTAGCTCTCTTATGATCTGCTTGTACTGCATCTGGATCAGTAACTTCCCAGTACAAGTTACGATCAATAATTTTTTCATCCCTCAGATACCGAGAAATTGGCTCCAAGTTGTTTCTGATGGTGATTACAACTTGCTCATCTTCTTTCTCTAGAGTTTGAAGGCCAAGATGAAGCTCATGATCTGAGAAGCAAGTAATTAATTGCTCATATAATGACGATGTGACTTTAGGGGGCGTTATGTATGAAGTCTAGTACCTACAAGGAGCTGATAGCATAGCTTTTTCTCAAAAACCTGTTCAAAATTTTTAAATGTAGCAAAACAGAAAGACAGACAAAATGACTATTATAACCCATTCGCGCATGCGCACTGAAGGTTAATGACAATGCATGTGATGTATTTTGACAAGATCACAGCTTGAATGACTTTCATTTCAAGGGTATAAATAATAGCAAAATTATTCTCATGATATAGGCGTTAAATTAGGGATGTATTAAGAATGTCCACCAATACTTTTTCCAGTAGCTAGCTAATTCTCAAAAATACATTGTTTGGAACAACGTGTTAATTTTCTTAACATTTTTTGTCAAGGTCACAAAAATTACTAATTAACTTGTCTATACATACTACATGTCTGTCATACAATATAGACTCATTTAATCAGTGAATAAATTTGAAGAAAAATTCTAATAATGTCAACGCGGGTTTCCACACACAGCTGAAATACCTAATTGTCATTTGAACAACTGAGAATTATACCAGCATTTTTTTTATTACCATTTCTATATTCAAAAATTCTACTGCGAGATGTTTTATAAATTAGTCACAGTAGTGCATGGTAAAATGTAAAAATCAGCACAAACTGTACTAGAGATATGCAGCTTTATGCTAAGCTCATAGTAAATGAATTTTCTGTATCAGTTGAATTGATACAATTGTGTACCAGAAGAGAAGAAGACTGGAGTAGTATGCAGGGTTCCCTGCCAAGCTTGTGATCATGTCCATATGGGTTAGACTGGTGAACACTGAAAAAAGACTGACAAAACTAAAGCAAGTTGTAAGAAGATGTGATAAAAATGGCATTTGTGGTACATTTTCACCAACACAATAACCGCATGAACTTTGAAAGAGCCAGGAAAATATGTAATGAGAGCATCTACTGAAGAAGAAGAGTGTTGGAATCCATTTAAAATGTTTCTTACCAAAACAACATGAACTTGAGACTCCACTTCTGCTGTCCAGTAGATGAAGACTCTCAAGTGGAATCATCCTGTAACTTTAACTCTTTCACTTGTATTTTTCCTTCCAGGAATTTTTTGAACCAGCAAATCAACATAATAATTTTTTTTATATACCTTGGTATTATCTTCATAAACTCCCAAAACTATTTATTAAAGAAAGAAGCTGTGGACTAAAGAAACATGATTATGTGGTTTTGGTTCCCTAGCAACAGAGTACCAGGGTTTTACACATGATTATGATTTTGTTGTTTGATTAATTTTAACTAATTTCAATGAGAAAAGGTTTTCTCTCTTTTTTCCCCATCATTATGTTTAAATGCGAATAAAAGTATTACAATTATAAATAAGGCTATAGAATTACAAAATCCAACTTTATACAGCTAATAAGTGGTTTCAACACAAATACGATAGTCACTTCTAATATTTCCAATAAACTAGATCAAATCCTTTCTTTCTCCCTGCTCTACACTCCTAGCACTTAGATTCATCATCCATTCCTACAAATTCCTGTGATAGGTATACTTTACTTTCTACTGGACTTTGTACTGCTTGATCCTACAGGTTTCCATGCACGACTTTATCATTACTTTCAACAATGGGGATATTTGTTTGTTGGTGAGTGAGCAGAGTGAGTGAGATAGTATTAGGGTTGGATAATGCAAAATTGTGTTATATGTAATGGTATGCCCCTCAAACACGCACACGCGGGTTCCCTTTTTATTATCTTCCATAAGATAGCTTTTTAGGCTTGACCTCAGTTTCTTCTGATATTACAGCATTAAGAAGTCTTGCTTCAACCTTAGGCTCCAAATTGTGAGGTAATCTATAAATAGAACAATAACTTACCTTTGCTTTCTTTTTCCTCTCCAACTGAACCTTAATTCACATACATTTCACATAGTAAAGAAATCCCCTAACACTTTGAACATGCTATTATTGGATCATATTTACTTACCTTGTGCTGGTTTCAGTTTCATACTGCTAACCTATAATAAAATTATACATCATTGCTAGATTATTTGAGTAACAACACAAAAAACATGTCAATAATAAGTTACAAATACTATTTTGATTTACTACCTAAACATTAATACGAAAGCCGTACATTGTTTTGTATTTTGTGTAGTGTTTTACGAGTTCCCAAGTTGAATTCCAAACTTTTCATATCTTCTTCTGTAAGTTCGAGTAGCACACTACCAGTGATACATTCTCCTAGAAAAAATAAACATCATATAATATTTACAAATTGACAGTAATTAATTGGTCTCTTATCTATAACAAAATTCTTCCTCAAAGTGTTGTGAAGAGATATTCTTTTTCAAAAATGAATATGATATGTTTTAACCCGTGTTGTTTGATAAGCTTAAAACACAAAATGCATATAATTTTAATTTGTAAAATATATTTTAAGTTAAAGGTAGCTGCTCACCGCCCATGCAATTTTTGTTGATCTGTTCCTATGCACGATTACTACTATTATATACTTATAGGGGCTTCTCCACTACACACAAGGACAAAGAACCTGCCGAAGGCATACTCACTAAGTTTGGAGCAAATCTGGAGGAAATATCGGGGCCGGTTATAAAACTTTGTAGCACTTTATTTGGAGCAGTGTGGTAACACTACCTGAAAAGTGTCCATTGACAACCAAAACAAAATCGTAAATTAGTGTTTAATATTATGTTGATAATTAGTTTGTTAACCTCTACACCTTGTAAATATTTTGTTAACTCTAATTACCACAAGAGTTTACGGATTTTGTTATGGTTGTAAATGGACTCTTTTCACCCTGTGTAAGTAGGAGCTCTACTATTTGGTGCACTACTAGCCAAGCTGATACTCCACTGCAAGACCTTTTCCATTTCAACATTACTTTATGATTTTTTTCTTTTTATAAGATATTGAAAACTTGGAACTTCTATTCCACTCGCAATTCTTATGAAATAATCCCATCCCATTTCTCGTACTACTAGTATGCGAGCAATTTTTTCAGTTTATATGTATTGGTTCTAAAAAGAGCCCGCCTATATCAAGAGTAAACAAACATCAATGCAGCAATACAAGAAAGTCAGAAGAGAGGGCAGTTTCTTGGAGATAGCCTGCGGTGAAGGTCTTTGAACTGTACAGCTTAGGAAGTCTTCACTCCTCAGTAGTCGAGCCTGCTGGATCCATCCACTCGAGTTCAGATGGGCACAGCCTGGAGAACACTTACAGTGCACCTTGCTGCATGAGCTCAGATGAGGACTACTATATGGAGTGTTGCTATAAATGTCTATGAGACAACAAAAGTTAAGACACCACAACTTCACGAAGTATAATTCTGCTGCAACTAGGCAATTGTTCATGCCAGTGTATTATTGAATGTTGGGATGGATATTGGCGGGGAATAAGTCCGGATCTACAGGCGGTGTGCGTTGTTATGTGCAGTTAACCTTTAAAAAATGCAAATGTTGCAATCTATATAAATAGTGCGTTTGTGTGTCAGTAACGGCGATGACAACAGCATAAGTATTCATGAATACTTCATGGGCTGATCAGAGTTGGTAAGGCATCATCATACCATAATGGGGAAAATGTTTGACAAGGCAAAAATAATGGGAGAAAATAAGGCATTTTCGGTATCACTAACCATTAAACTGTCGGGACCTAACAGCTTAGTCTAGCTTCATGTGCCTATTAACCTATGAAAACTTCACTGAACTGAGTTGGGAAAGAGTACAGTAGCTAAACATAATTATATTAGAAGACATGAAAGGAAAAACAATATTATGAGTGCTCAGAGTTTAAACTAAGAGCGCATTATTAATCTCAATATAGTAATCAATGTGAAAAAACAACAACTACACTATAGCTAGCTATGTTTAGATTTTAAATTGATTGGAAGGGATGAAACCAAGTTGATTATATTATGTCACAGTTAGCAAATAATATATTTGTAATATTATTGCTAATTCTCTACTTGTGCAAGCGTTTATTTTCAATCATTTTAAAAAATTTCACAATTTTTTGACTGTATATTTATACTAATTGGTCTTACTTATTAACTTTTCACAAACATCTTCAGACAACGCATACTCCTGCTTTATCCATTCTGCTAACTCCTTTGCAGAAAAATGTAGTACATCTTTATCTATAGAAATAATAAATATATAACAAAATGTCTGATTTATACCTTGTGATAGCAGGAATTGCTTTTTCTTTGGTACACCTTCTGATTTACTTTCTGTTTCAAGTTCCAATTTATTCTTCTCTATCCCTTCTTTGGTCTTGAGATTTGCTGGAATAGCAGTCACATTCAGTATGCTCACCAATTCTATCAATCTTTCTATTTCAATGCTCACAAATGTAAATTCAACAAATTCATAATTTTATCGCTTCACAATTTCTTTCTCAGCCTTCTTTTACTCCTTATATATATATATATATATGTAATAGTTATGCCATGGCCAACGAGGGGTTATGGAATATAACCGTCCCGATCCCGAGGGCGAAGCCCGAGGGATAAGGGCGGTGATATTCCATAACCCCGATGTTGCCATGGCATAACTGTTTTATACCATAGTTGCTGCTACTACTACTCTCTCATATCCACCTATATGGGACCAGCCCTACCACATATAACTCTCCTGCCGCTCTCATACCAATATAAATATATTTATACCATGGTTGCTGTGGTAACACCCATGGATTAAAAGTGATATTTTCCCGGTGATTTTTCCTGGGGCTATGATATTTTCCCAGTGCGGTGTCAAGCGAATTCTTCCGTGTTTCCGGCCCAAAATTAAAATTAAAATTAAAATTCAATTGAAGCACGCCAGAAAGTTTACTTTAGCAAGTTTACTTTAGCAAGTTTACTTTAGCATTGTAGCTGCCAGCTGTTATCTCCAGATCTAACTCTACCTGGGCTGCTCAGCAGTAAGCAGTAAAGCAGCTAGCTGTGGTAAATTCCTGTGGTATGAGAGCGGCAGGAGGGTTATATGTGGTAGGGCTGGTCCCATATAGGTGGATATGAGAGAGTAGTAGTAGCAGCAACTATGGTATAAAACAGTTATGCCATGGCAACATCGGGGTTATGGAATATCACCGCCCTTATCCCTCGGGCTTCGCCCTCGGGATCGGGACGGTTATATTCCATAACCCCTCGTTGGCCATGGCATAACTATTACATATTCCACGCTAGATATCTTCACAATGATATTTTTAGGTAAGGGAGACAGAAAGTGTTATCTCATGGCTGTATTGCAAGCTCATTACCAGAGTAGTTATAGCAACTGGGCCTGGCTACATTTTTTCTGGGTTTCTACAGCTACACTTACTCTAGTGGAGCCTACCCAGCCAGGTTAGAGCAGCTACTATAATATCAGCTGGGGTTGTGGAGAGCCCCAGTGAGTTTTTGCTAACTTTATGGCCATGAGTTACAAAAAAAAAACAAAAAAAAAAAACTACTTCAGTGAAGATATCTAGAGTGGAATAAACCACTTATTACACTAGTCAGAGTTATGGCTAGATATTTCATTCTCAGGCTTATTGAACGATGGTAAAGAAAAAATTATGAAAAACAACAATGTAGGCATGACAGGGTGACATAGTGAACTAAATATATTATATTATAGTGACCGTCAACCCAAATTAATTACAATTGGCAGCAAATGCACAATCTAGTTTCCGAATTTACAACTTTGCACAATAATCTGATTCAATAAAACAGACTAATTGAGCCAGCTTTATTCAATTCACACCAACAAAAGCATATTGAGAATTACAAACTTTCATTAACAATACCTAGTTATATATATAATATTAAATGTAAACATTTGTACCTTCGACTATGTGATCAAACCATTGCTTGAAATTTTCAGCATTTAAAGCTTTCTTTAACAAGGCTGCTGGCTTCATTTGATTTTCTTTATTGATTGTTTTCTTTAAAATACACATCATATTATTCTTTTTCTTTATACGACATAAAACATCTTCTTTGTCCTTGTCCGAAACGTATTTTCCTTTCTTAGCACACTGAATAAACAGGCAGATGAGACCAGCTATGGCAGGTGCGGCCATGGATGTACCAGTTACCCATTGCAACAAGTTATTCTCATCATCAGATTCTGGAGCATAGACTTCACCGTAACAACAGAAATCGACACAGTTGGGTGCATAATAACTACGGTTACCGAATTCATCTAAGCAACCCGCACTAATTACTTCATTTAGATCGGCATGGGGCATAACACCTTCAACAGGACCATAGTTTCCAGCTGAAATAACGACTAGCTTTGACCGACTAAGCTCAACTAATCTTTGAGCAATCAAATTATTTATTGGATCACGTGGATGCCATCCCAAAGACATCAATACTACATCAATTTCTTCCTCACCGATTTTACTCAATGCTTGAAGAACTCCATCATTATGGTCTATCAAGAAAATCTTTGCTTTAGCCTCGTGAGCCACACCACCCTCATAGTTCATTGGAACATTTTCGTTATTTCTTTTGTAATATCCTGTGAAAGGTTTTCCAACTGCTATTCCAGCACAATTTGTTGCATGATTTGTGGAATCCTGTATACCATTAATTACATAGCATGTAATATCTTCGGACGTAATGTTACCACAAAAGGCCTTATGTGAAGTATGAAAGCCTTTGTTTCCTTTGGTGCCAATCATATCAAGTATAGCAATACTCGTTCCTTTTCCTTTTATGTCATCAAGCAAATCCATTTGCACTACTGTGAATTTGTTTATTTGTTTTTTATTCATTTCAGGCATATTATCTTCATGATCTGTCAAAAAAATCAATATCTGTAAAGTACATTATAGCAATACTCGTTCCTTTTCCTTTTATGTCATCAAGCAATTATCGTGTAAATATTTAAATTTATATTTACTATACTTCAGTGCTTCCAGCTTTAAGAGTAAACTTTTTTTTAAATATGATATGATTAATTTTGTAACACAAAACTGTAGTTACAAATTACTTGTCACTAATGATATAGGTTAATGCAATCAAAACACCACTAAGTTCCTCAAAAACTGCAAACCAGACTTCTCCCATAGACTCTAATACATTATCGCCATTATATTTTGTCATCATTATTTTCTTCCGTGTTGTCAAGGGATCATCATTCCCCGCATGTAGGTACTTTCCTTTATTACACAATTACAGCATGCTGAATTAGGCTTTATTCAACTGCAATAACAGCATAGCTACAAATTACTGTTTGATAATTGCTATAGTATGTCCCAGTTGAGTTGGCCACAAGAAAAACTTAAATAACTTTATAATAGAAGCAGCTACGCATCTGGGGTTTGCACCATTGGAAAGCTCGTGCCGAAGTGGTTAATATTATTTCCTTAGTAAACTCCAAAACTAGAGGGAAAGTACTGTTCCAAAATCACTTCTTAGTACGTCTTCTAGGTGGACGACACTTGATTCCCTTGCTGTGGCACAGAAACTAGCTACCGCTTCCCAGAACAAGTTAGCTGACACTCCAGAGAAAGAAATACAGTAAGAAGTGTTACCCACTTTTTTGCCACCTGGCTCTAATTGACTTGAGTGTGCCTGTGCCAAAATTTTACACAGCTAATACGTTGCAGACATACTGCTAAAATCTGAATAAACGTCATCGAAAGTCATCAAATGGTGATCTCTACCGCCAAAGCTGATAGTCAGCTAATATTATCCATTTTTTTTTATAAAGTATTATATTTCAATTCACAAATATATAGATATATATATGAAACATAAATTATTACTCTACTTTCTGACAAGTCTAGAAAGGTCCAAATATAAAATCTTAAGAATACTGGCCTAAACACTTTCGTGATTTTATGTTACATTTTTGGCCACAATTTTTGAAAATTTTGAGCAATGAAATGAAATTGGTGCACCAAAATATTTTTTAATAAGCTTCACAGGCCATATTTCATATGTGTGAGAAAGGTCCAAGTATAAAATTGTGTTTTTCCCGGCCTAAACACATCAAATTTTGAAAATGATAAAATCCAGCCCTTTAACAGATAGATGATTAAGAGAACAGTACAACAGTACAACTGAAGTCGAACATGCTTAGCAGGCCATATATATCATACCCACTGGGCATGTGCAATGAAGATCATGTGATACTGGAAGTGAAGCATAAATAGAATGCATAAAATTAGCTAGACAGAAATTATGTAATATTAAGGTGCATGCTAATAATCTAAAGTGTTCTGTGACAGAGAGTCAGTGTTCATGCTGAACCAGAAGGGGTGTGTCTTTGGGGTGTGATTAAGGGAATTTTCTGATGTGGTAGAGTTTCTACCACAAACTGTCACATACGTAAAATCACAAAACCACAAACTAATTTGATAACCTATTAACAAAGCTTTAATATATATACATACAAAAAATACACTTTTAGTTTCCCTATTGCGGAACAAAAACAATAACAGTAGAATTTTCAAAATATTTACTCTTTAAACTGGAAGCACTGTACTCCGCAAATGTGACCACTCATGCTAACAATAATCCATATTATCTGATATAGAAGCTAGAGCTAGCTGTCGAGAAACTTTGGCCATCAATATAATATATATCACATATATAATTCTGTCAGTCTATGACATCATGAGGTTAGGAGCTCAAGTAACTTTAACCTAATCACTAGTGATAAGGGCTACATGCACAAAAAGTATAATTACTGAAATTCTGTCTATTAAAAAAAAATTTCTCCTTACGAAAATGCACTTTTTTTAAAATTAAGTACATGGTCTAACAATGAATGGTCAGAATGCCAGTTTCTTCATTGTTTAACCGTGTCTTGTAACAAACTCGTAACTCTTTATAAGCATGCAATGGAAGATCTGCATAAGTACCAGAAAATCAAAAAAGTTACCAGGGTAGAATACTATAAAATATTCAAATAAATCTTTTTGTAACTTTATTCTAAGAGGTATATGCAGCTTGTGTGCAATATTTGGGTATAGTCCAGTCCAGTTCCATGAAATAATAGTGGCATAGAAGTGGGGGGGGGGGGGGGGGGGGGGGGGAGGCTCCGGAGGCTGCAGCTCCCCATAATTTTTTTGGCACAAAATAAAAATATGATTTCTAACATTAATACCAGGAAACCACAAAACAAATTCCCTTGGAGCCCACCCATACCGATAAATAGTCCTGTACCACAGAATATTGTATTGCAAACAGACAATGGATTTGAAATTTCTCCCCACCCCAAAATTTTGATATTCATAAATGCGCAGTTGATCGATATATAAGATTTATCTTTTTTTTTTACTCCAGAGTCTAAAGTGATTTAATTTGTGGTTTTTTATGTAGTTTGTCATAAGAAATTGTATACTACTGTTACTACTACTACTACTACTACTACACTGTATTAACACTTACCAAGAGGTGGTGCTGTGGCAAGCTGATCAGTGTCTGGCTCATGTGAAGATGCACCATTTGAGTCAGATCTATCATCACCTGAAGATTCTATCTGAGCTTCTCCCTCCTTAGGAGCTGCAATGTCAAAATGAATACATTTAAAACACATTTAAAATTGATCCTTATAAAATACAATCTTAACTTGGAGTTGTTGCATTGAAACATTATCCCTTTGAAATTTTTTGACTTTCCTTTTTAACTTTGTCTAAATTTATTTTTTAGGAAAAAAAATGTGATCACAGAATGTAAAACTTACATATACAAAGACAATCTTGTAAATGAATTGCACTTTATACTCTTCAGCCTAACTATCATACATTTTTATAGCTATTTTAAGATCCGCTTGTGGTAAATCAGGGTCTGTGACTTACTTGTATGTCTACACAGTATCTTAAAGTGCCTTATTAACCGATTGTATCCTATAAAACTGAACACTGGATTAATGAACTGAGTTGGAAGGAGTGTTCATCTACAGTAGCAACCATATTGGGTATAAGAGAGAAAGAAGAATACAAGGGTCAGGTGAGAAAAAGCTGAAAATTAAGAAATGAAAAATGCACAGTAAGGACAGAGATACTGAGTAGAAAGTGGAGAATCCATGAGTTGAAAAGAGGAATAAGAAAAAAAAGGGATGGCTCAGGAAAAAGAGAGTAGGTGAAGGAAAGCCATAGACAAAAATATGTTATGCTACTTCACTCCTAATGCAAAGTTAGTATGTCACGTGACACTGCATGGCGGGGTACTTGCTAGTGAACTTTAATTTAATATACTTTGTTAGACTTTATGTACATGCCTGTTTTAGAAGACATATGATATCTATATCTGTATTTACTTGTAATTTCTGAACATTTTTGGTACAGTCTAGAGTGCCTAGCAACTCTATCAGAGTAATTATTTGTTCTAACTAGCTACAGAAAAATCAAATTATAATATTTATAATTATTATAAATATTGTATTAACTTAGGCTATAATATGTTTCACTATAGATGATAAAAATCATATTATTAGAATAACTTCCTACTTGCTGAAGTTTTTTTTTTCAAGGGAAACTTTGATAAAACATAATAAATATAACTGTATAATTTTATTTAGCTAAATATGTGAAAGTTTCTTTTCATAGTAAATAGTTTTTAAAGGGGCCATGTATTCTAAGGAAATGAGGCTCATCATTCTGAATCTGTAGATTATACAAACTACAATACACCCTCGCATATCCGGACCTCACATATCACGCTTCCTGCTATTATTTGGCCTGACAACAGCAAATTCAATTCAAGCTCACCTCCAGTTTATGTATTTGCAGTGCAATATTTATCTCTTTCTTTTCAGGTTGATCAGCTCTTTTGAGGACAAATATACTGGCTACCTAGCTATGATAAACTTCCTTTACAGCCAATTTGATGTTATATTCCTCTAATCTAGCTCTCAACAGGTATGATGAATTGAACTGAGTAGATTGGCTATCATAGCCTATGTCAATTTGTCTGTGTGTATTGCTTCAGGCAAAGAGCTATAAGTTACTACAAAAGAGTATGTAATACTATTAGAGCAAACTTAAGATCAGACACTACTAAGAGATATGCAAGCTTGAAGCACAATATTCATTATTCAACAATAATAGATATTTATCACCGTCGTTCCACTTTCACAATGAAATAGTTAACCATTATACTTTTAGAGTAGCTTCACTTATTATCCAAACTAGGGTCATTCCCATATACATTCACATATAAGAGGGTCTACTGTAGCCATAGCTAAAAACCTGTACGACTACCTTATAAACTGCTAAGGCATTTGTGCAGAAATTAATCTCAGACATGAATATAGAAGATTAATTACCATGTAAAATTTCGAGGAAATGAGAAAAAATTAGTAATTAGTTAAATGTGAGACAGCAGGGAGCAGTAAAAATTTGGGTCCCACTAGATATGGGACAAGTCGTGGGTTGCTATGTAGCTAGCTTTTGCCAACATATTCCACTTATATTGATGTATCATCTCAGACCTAGTTTATTGTAATAGATGAATGAGGTGTTCTCCAACTTAAATGCCATAGCATTATTGGTTAAGAGATATTTAGGTAAACTCTGGGTTAACTCTACTTTTCTTAGCCAAGCACTCTAGCTGATGGGTCCAATACTTACCCAATCATGTTTATTTTCACTTCTATGTTAAGTTTATAGCTTATAAGATCTTTAAGTATCCTTAAAATTGAATTCATATAATTTTTGCCAATTTTTTTTAATAGATACAATGACTTACTCAATTTTTTATTAAATAAAATTATCCATACGATTTTATAATAATACTTATTCATTTCTGCATACAACAAGATTGAATTTATTGACACAATGACAGTAATTGACTCTCTCATCGCACTTAGCTGTTTCACCGCCATGTTTATGATGACCAGTTTACTAACTGCTATGCATGGAATGTTATAGGTTATACCTTTCATTTGCTCATTGTCTGTGTAATCTCTAGAAAGTAACTAGTGTTTAGAGCCTGCCCAAATAGCTGAACTAGGAACTGGATGAAAGTTTGGATGCATTTAAGGCTGCACAAAAATTGGCGAAGTCAGATAGTTCAAGCGAAATTTCTTAGGAAAATTGTGTTATAAATGTAACAAACCTGGGCATTGGTTTTTGAATGCTGATTTACAAGTGAGAATAGTCAAGATCAAAGGCCAATCTCATGCTTTTCCTGTAGTAGTGAGTCAAGTCACAAGTATAAAATATCTGAGATGAGTTATAGCTTGGCAGATGATGAGGTGAAAATTTTAGTCTTTGGTAACTGCTTCATCATAATGTTGAATGCCTCGTAGTTTCAGAGTGCAGCTCAAGACAATGATTGGCCTCTTTTGATGTAAGAAAAAATTAGACAAATAGTAGGCAAATGATTTTCTTGGCCAAGTGAACTATTGGTGGAGATTCCTGTTCTATCAGAATTATTTGAAAAAAATTGAATTGGTTGCAATGGATTTGGCTAATCCATTGACGGCAAAGTTGGAGCTAGGTATCTACCAAAGTTACAGAGGCTAGGTCAACATAACTCACATTTTTACCCTTAGCTTTAATACAGTACCAAATAATTATAGTAACTAGTTCTCTGGATTTGCTTCTTTTTTTTACCAAAACATATGCAAAGGCTTTGATGTATATTGTAATATCAAATTAAGATAGTGAATTAAACAGAGAAAACATAGTGCTATCTAGTAAAACAATTTTTTTAACGATTTTATAAAGGATTTTATATTGCATAATGCACACATTCAAAATGCATTTTAAATAACTTACTGGAACTGTCTTGATCCATGAAATCTTGTAAACTATGCTGAAATTGTGGACTCTGTGACTGAGTCTCTGACTGTGACATCTCAGACTGTGGAGGATGAGACTTTGAAGCATCAATATGTGAATCCAAAGACTGCCGAGTCTGAGATTGTGAAGCCTGAGATTGTGGAGTCTGAAATTGTGAAATCTGAGACTGTAGAGTCTGAGAATGTGAAACCTGAGACTGTGGAATCTGAGACTGTGAAGCCTGAGACTGTGGAGTCTGACACTGTGGAGCCTGAGACTGGGGTGACTGAAACTGTGAAGCCTGAGACAGTGGAACCTGAGACTGTGGAGTCTCAGACTGTGGAGTCTGAGACTGTGGAGTCTGAGACTGTGGAGTCTGAGACTGTGGAGTCTGACACTGTGGAGTCTGAGACTGTGAAGTCTGAGACAGCGGAACCTGAGACTGTGGAGTCTGAGACTGTGAAGCCTGAGACTGTGGAGTCTGGCACTGTGGAGTCTGAGACTGTGGAGTCTGAGACAGTGGAACCTGAGACTGTGGAGTCTGAGACTGTGGAGTCTGAGACTGTGGAGTCTGAGACTGTGGAGTCTGAGACTGTGGAGTCTGAGACTGTGGAGTCTGAGACTGTGGAGACTGAAACTGTGAAGCCTGAGACTGTGAAACTTGAGACTGTGAAGCCTGAGACTGCTGAGATAAATCTGGAGTTATATACACAAATCACACAATAATGTTTTGTATAGGAATTACAAATACTGTAGACTTGGAGCTCCTATAGTAGACATTTGAATATAATATTTAGACTAGAGCAATCAGTGGTGGAAACCTTCAACATTATTATATTGAAGGGATCACAAGTAAAATCATTACAGAGTCTAAAAGAAAAGGAAAAGGTATGTGGGAACAGAAGGAATAGGACTGAAGATGGGGAAAGGGATATAACTATAACTACTATACATTGTGCCAGAATCATGACAAAAGAAAATAAGGTTTGTAGCAGTCCAGTCTATCTGGCAACACTCACATGAGGGTATTAACTGGTATATGTCCTATCTATGTCAGTACATCATTAATTCTTGAACCTCAACAAAAGGTGCTTGTGAAGTAGTTTCAGTAACTCAGAGATATAAAGAATAAGCAGTTGGTGGAGCCACAGTACCACATTTTAATTTATTCTCTGATCATCTGGACTGCTACAAACTTTATTTTCTATTTGTCCTGATTCTGGCACAATGCCACAGATTTTTTTAATAGCCATTCTTGAAATTAGTCTTACTTATACCTTATATTCCTAAAATTAAAGTGAATTCTAGTCTTCAATATAACTGTATATTAAAATTCTTCTTTCTATTTTAAGTACTGCGCCAATTTTGATTTATTCTGGCACCTTGATAGGGTGGTATGCACCTCACACAAACTATTGGTATCCTCAGATTTCTAGAATTTGGCAAGTGAAATAACCGTGTATGTTTTCTTGTTAAATTAGACTGCAGATTTGGCTGTTCACTTGCTGCATATACATATGATGAAGTATTCCTGTGATGAGCTTGCTTGTATGATCAAAATGTCTTAAGCGACTTAAATGTTGTTTTGATGTCAAAATCTCTGTAGACTCTCTGAATACACTTACTTACTGCTATGCATGGAATGTTATAGGTTTTTCATTTGCTCAGTATCAGTGTAATCTCTAGAAAGTGACTAGTGTTAGAGCCTGCCCTAATAGCTGAACTGTTGTAATCTCTACTTTGAAGTACTTTTTGCATGTGTTTCTGTTCTTCCTTCAAGTTTTCACTCGTGATAATTACCTTCCTGAGCCTTTGATATCGGCACCTCCCAATTTCTCTCTTAACATGATTAGGATGACCGTTTACAGAAAACCACATAGTTTTGTTTACTTAAAAAAAAATTGGCAGCTTAGATTTCCATAAAATCCCACAAACTCTATCCCTGAACTTAATTAGTATTAAATACTAATTAAGTTGATTGAGTCTACTCTTCAAAATGTATCCCTAAGTGAAAATAAAATTCACTGAGCTATGACCAAAAATGTATGCCATTAAATAAAACACTTCAGGCTCATTCTAAATAATAACTAGGCACTGCCTCAGAGGGAGCTACAATTTCAGGGTCCTTGTAGGTTTCAGGTTGTTGTGTCTCAATAGAAGCGATGATGCTGCATTTAGGGCCTGAGGTACCCTAGTGATTTATGACTGTTGGCAGGGTCTAACTAATTTAGAACATAGCAACAGTTCGTAACAACACAATTAGAGGGACTCTACATATAGAAGCCCAGCCCTGAAGGTGGGTAAACTACATAATATTATCCAACTTTGAAGAACCTGATGAATCTAAAGTCTTTCTGTCACAATACACAAGCTATAATATAATAATAGGCTTGAGTGTTAGTAATGATGACAATGGTGACCAATGGTGTGTTTTTTCATGAATAATTCGTGAGCTGAGCTGAGTTGGTAAAGCATCATCATTACCTGAATGGGAAAGTGTTAAGTCCATCCCCTGCTCTATAAATCGGTCTGCATCCATAAATAATTATTTGCTAAACAGAAGGTGTTTATCAATAGTAGCTAACCATAAATCATGGTAATAAAGGCAGAGAAACAAAATGCAAAAGTCAAGAAAATAGAAGCAGGTGAAAAAAGGCTGATGATGTAACTTCTTCAATGAAGTAGTGAAAGAAACACACAGAAAGGCGGGAGATAGTGAGGAGCGAGATAAACAAAGAAGAAGAAGGGAATCCATGAATTGAAAAGAGGAATAAGAAAAACTAGGATGACTCAGGAAGAAAGAGAGCAGGAGAGGGAAACCATGGATCACAATACCTTATGCTATTGCATCCCAATTTGCAAAATTTAGTATATCAGGTGTCACAGTGTAGTGAGGTACTTGCTAAACAATTCACTTTCATGCCAGTAATGACAACGATGATGGTGTGTGCATTCACGAATAATTTATGAGCTGAGGCTCTTCTCTTTTTTTCATTCCTAGGTTTTTCACTGTCTACACCCCTGCTCTAAAAAACTGAACAGTATTCATGAATAATTCATTTGCTGAAATAGAATTCACCTCCAGTAGCTAATTATAAATCATGGGAAGAGAGGCAGAGAAGCAGAATGCACAGGTCAAGAAAATAGAAGCAGGTGAAAATAAGCTGATGATGTAACTGCTTCAATGAAGTAGTGAAATAAATACACAGAAAGGACAGAGATATGAGGAGCAGGAGAGATAAACTAAGAAGGAAAAGGGAATCCATGAGCTGATGAAAAGAGGAATAGGAAAAATTGATGTGACTCAGGAAAAAGGAGACCAAGAAAGGGAAACATGAATACAAGTACCTTATGCTGCTGCATAACTAATTTCCAAAAGTTAGTCTTGCTATTGTTGTAATAGCTAACCTGCATAAAATTTCAACTAATGTGAAAAAAAAATTGTCACAAGACCTATCTGAAGCCATACCCCTGCCTGAACTTTCAGTGGGTAAACAATTGGAAGATGCACAACAGAGCAATTACTGCTCTCTATGTGTACATACTGCTATCCTCATTTTTTTTCAGCTGAGAGCTAGAGACTGTTTGTTTCTTATATTATTCTTTTAATTGATATTGCAATATCATTGACTATACCACAGCTATTCATATGATAAAAGTGTTAGCAAATAAAAAGTTGCATTAAATTTGCCACAAGTACAAACCCTTTATTGCTCCATAAATATGTAAAAAAAAACCGGATCTAGCTACTAATTAGTACAGCAGACAAATATAATTTTTACAAAAATCTTGCTTTTTTATCCATAATAGGTTGCTGTGTGGCCTTTATCTCTCTCTATCTCTCTATCTCGACTGTCTGTTTTAAAGAAAATATTTACTGGACCTTGGACAGCAGTGGACAATTTGATGGAAAGATCACCTTTGCTATTAGTTTGTGGTTGTTGTTTTTTTTCGTATCTCAATTTTGGTACCACCTTTAATATACCATTGGGTAAATAACAATTTAATTCAGCTGAATTATTTGTAGTATAGTGGTTGATATCTAGCTGTTCAAAATTACTATTTAATTGTCTATTAGTATGCTTATCTGTCAGTAACAACGATGATGGTGTGTATTCATGAATAAAAGAGCTAAATGGTTTGGTAAAGCATCGTCATTGCTTGCTTGTGTAAAGGGTTGTCTTATTGGTTAGTAGGTGATTACAATGACTATTAGTGTAGCTAAAAAATTGGTGGAATCAGCAAGGAAAGACAGCTAAATGGTTTCAATAGGAGGGAATGTAAAAGATGGAGCAGCCCCACCCCTCAACTACAGGCTAGCTCTGATTTAGCTGTAGGTGCTAATGGACCACCTATTCAGTAATTAGCATACCTTCACTGCATTCACACAAGCAATTATTCTATTCTAACATTACCTTTCTCATGCCTGCCCTTATCTTAAACAATCCCCATTCCATCTTGCTTTTGTGTATCATTTATTTTGTTTTGTTTTATGTGCTGTAATTGTACTCTGTTCTTTAGTTCTGTATCATTTTGTTTTGAATTTGAGACTGAGTACTGATAGGGATCTTGAGCATACTGGGAACAGTGGATAGGCCTTAGTCAGTGTGATTAAGTCTGGAGATATTTTTGTCTTTTTCCCTTAGTTTTAGTTAGTAGTCTTTGCGTGATAGTTTGGCTGAGTTTTTATAGCTTTACCCAATTGTCGTGTGCTACTACAAAATATTCAAAAGGGAAGGCAGGATAACACCAAGATATCCAGTTATTACAACGTAGGTTACTCGAAAATACCGACAATATAAATTGCATTTCATTCCCTTTCACTGCATACAAACTAAAACAGTGATGATTGAGCAATGATATCCAGTGGGGGTTCACAAGACAAGACTTAGTACTCTAATAAATAAATCTCCATGTCAGCTTTTACATGGGATCATTCACAAAGAAAGTTTCTAACATTACAAAAGTTAAAAAGAACTAGAATTTCCTTCGAAGCAAAATGAACTGTGATATTATTACTCTTATAGTTATACCTTACATTTATGCATCTCACTATTTTATCAACAAAAAAATTCTTCTGAGTGCAGTTTAACCACTCTTAGTGGTACAAAAAAAATTTTCACTAGTGATTAGAGGAGAATAACACAGGTAGAGATTGTAGGTATGGTTACAATTATGACGACTTTTATTGGTATAAATCAAAATGGTATTATTTTATCAAACATTTTAAAGAAGTGTATATAGATATATTATGAGTTCACCTATTTGCAACTTGAGATAACAAAATTTACAATTGCATATATTTACATTTTACATTAATACCTTGTTTAGCATAAGTGTCATCGAGCATTTTCACAGTTTTAGTAGATCTTGGATTATTTCGAAGATAGTCCACAAACAGTTTATATTATATTTCATCGTCTTCCTCCACCTTATCAATTAGTTCGTCGAACACCAGTTTTGCTGATTCATCCTTGGTTCTTGTAGTTTTAGGATTAGTGACTTCTTTGTAAGTGGACTGCTGGACTATTCCCTCTTCCTTCAAAAATCTTGGGATGTCACCTAAATTGTTCCTGATGGTTAAAAGAACTTGGGGTTCATTTTTGTTTAAAGACTTAAATCCTGGCTGAGACTGTGTACATGACATGATTTATCTATAGCAATATAAAAAAAATAAAATATTAGGTAAAGCTTCAAAAAGTGGTGCTAAGTTTAAAACATAAACCAAACATCTCTTCACTTTAGCAATAGCTAAAATTATTGACCATTACTGTATGCATTTAAGAAGGAACATAAACTGAATGCAACTAAACACCACGATCACCGTGCATTTACGCTACCATACTACTGTACATATCCAGCTAAATTTTAATCACAAAAAATTCAGCGTATTTTCCACGCACCTGTTAGAGTAACTCCCTTCGAAGCTAACAGTTTCGTTATGGAACTACTTTCCAGGTAGTAAGAGTAACATTTTCCTTCTAACGTTTGCTGAGCCTATATAAACACTGTAATAACTAGTGATGTGCTTGAGCACAAATGGCGAGCGAGCTGAGTTAGGCTACATAAACCTAAGTACTGATGTATGATTAATTAAAACTTCTAACATTCCAGCTACTAAAAAAGGTCGAGTTTTAAAGATTACATATGTACAATAAAGGGGTTTCAATGCCATAGTAAACACTCGCCACAACTGTTTGACTTGAAAAAAAAAGGAAAAATTAGGGACTCATAGACACACCCACTGACACACTCGCAGATATAGGTATGCCCGCCGTGTGCAGACACATTTCGTGGGCATGCTCAGTTCACGATAAGATTCTGTCAAACTTATAAATTCTTGCTTGACAAGGTATGGTTAGCTAATCAGCATGATTGATTAGTATATAATGATGCTTTCATCAATTTAATAATAATAATTATGTCAATTTTTGGATTAATTATATTTAAACCCCACCCAATATTGTAGGTGTGGCAAATGTGACAGCTTGATTGGCCTCTACACTTTAAAATTGGTACCTACGCCCATGCATAAAGCCCGATTGCAACTAATTTAATAACACTGGTAAAGTATGTTGCATGTTTTTATGAGGCCACAGAAATCGATCACTTAAAAAAATCATATAAATAAAATAACTAGTGATGTGCTTACAAATGGCGAGCGAGCCGAGTTAGGCTACATAAACCTAAGTACTGATGTATGATTAATTTTAACTTCTGACATTCGAGCTACTAGAAAAGGTCTGTTTGACTTGAAAAAAAAAGGAAAAATTAGGGATTTCTAAGGAATTACCGACAGGTTTGAATCAAACCCTGTGCTTGGGTCTAGGAAAAGGGACCTTATGGGCAAACCAAAGGGACCTTATGGGCAAACCAAAAAAATTGAGTTTTTTTGTGCTAATAAAAAGCTACAATTTATCTCAACTTAGTGCTAAATACTGGAGGGTAAAAAATTCGACGTGCAGAGAAACTGGCAGTAGAACTGGGCTGTATTCAGCAAAGCAATTGAACTAGAAATCGAGAAAACATAAATTGAATTTCCACTTCCGGTATAATTAACGTTTCCTTATACTCAGCCGCTTTTTAACGGCGACTGACGAAGTTTTGCATAGAGTTCTTTTTAGCTTTCAGAGCGTCTCACAGCGGCCTGTCTTGTCGGAATCCTTGGCTACTATACTCGATGTAATGGTAAACTTTCACCCCAGAGGTAAGCAGTAGAGTGCATGCAATAGTCTCAAAGCTATGCCGTTTTTAGCTGCTTGTTTGAAACTCCGCCCATTCCCCGTTTATTGTACTTCGAGTGAACGAGAGAGAATAAAGAGTAGCTTGTCTTTCCGGCACGTTATAAAGAGTAGCTTGTCTTTCCGGCACGTTTAGGGTCTTTAAAGTTGTTTTGACATTTGAAATTAGGCATAGAGGTAGAGTAAGGGTCACTAAGACTAATTCTGCAAACAAAAATTGGAGGAAGAAAGACTGTTTCTGGATGACTTACTTCTGGAGCCTATGTCTCAATTTTTGCGCTGTAAGGTCCCTTTTCCCAGACCCCTCACCTATATTAAGACATGCTTACTACTGACTAGTCAAAATGCTGTGTAAAGGCAACAAAACTTGATAGTTAAACATTTACTTTGTGCAATTCTTTAACTAAGCAGTAGCTGTCACAACATTACTTTAGCATACTCTCGTTCACTGGACAAACCAACACACGGCTTACCTTCATGGTTAGACTATTGGACAAAGAAACATAGGCATAAAGTATGACAAAGAGTGCATTAATTTAACACCACCACTAGTTCAAATAGAAAAAAAAAAAAGAGTTTGTAAGTTTTAACTGCACCCGCAAAAGAATTCACAGCAAATAATTCAATTTCTACGGATGATACCGGTATAACCTGTTAAACTAAATTATTGTTTACTAGCATGTCAAACACAGAAATGTGAGGGTCAAAGTACAACGGTCAAAGTACAAAATGACATGCATACATCCACACATATATATAACAATAAACTATCATTGATTTTCAATTGTGTTACCCCTGATAGTGTCTCACTCACTTTGCTCGCTCGCCAACAACAACCTCTCATAGGATATGGCACATATATGTGGCTTCACCCATAGTGTCTCACTCACTTTGCTCGCTCGCCAACAACAACCTCTCATAGGATATGGCACATATATGTGGCTTCACCCATATACAAGCCTGACAGCGTGTAGGTAGGAAGTGGAAACTAGTTAAAATAATTTCAGTAAACCATGACATAAAATTTTACTATGGTGTTTTTCCTTTGGGTATTAAACTACCAAATGGAAGTAATGCTAATGAGAAATAGAGAATATTGATCTGCAGTGTTAATTCAGCAGTTCATCCAGACTAGCAACAGACAGCAGAGACTGGCCCAGGAGATAGAGAGTGGAGTAGAGTACAGGATTCTATCTAGTAGTGAAAGGGGAGAGAAACACTTTACCCAATTCCCAGGTTCCACCCAAAATACTCAGCTTACCTAACAATATTTGCATGTTATATGCAGTATAGCTACCATGGTAACTAGGTTCAGTCAAAAATGGCAGCATTAGCTCTAAGTAATTTTAAGGTAATTCATAAATTTTAAAAAAAATCATTTCCCCCAGATATGGTGGACTTAGCCGAACCACACACCCCGACAAAATTTGAAGATAGAACCTTGGACTAGCTACTACATAAATTAGAGAGTAAAGTGATACTGGAAAGGGTGAGTACTAATAGTGCTACAGGATATTATTGATTCTTACAAGAAATAGACAGTGCTACAGGAAACTCACAGTGCTACAGGAAAAAAAATAGTGCTACAGGAAAAATGTGCTACAGGAAATAGAGAGTGCTACAGGATGTTACGAACTAGACAGTTTCTAAAAGTTTAAACCTCATCTTCCAAACTTTTCCACTTTTCATTTTAATTATAAATACATATTGATCTAATGATAGTAGCAAGATTAAACGGACTTGTAATTAACTCTGGATATCTCACCCTATGAATCTTAGATGATAGAGTCTGTACTTTAGTCAGTGACTGGAGCTTTAAAACAGTCCTTTTTGTGTTTCTCTGGTTTGAGGTAACCCTACAAGATAAAAAAAACATTTTAACCTGAATTTATATAACATAATTCAAAAGGTTAATCAATTCCTACTGTTCTAATAAAAAAAAATATAAAAAACTGCTACTGACAGATCTTTAGGTCTGATCTCAATGACAGATTGCACTTTTTCCTTTGTTTGTTGCTGACTAAAATCATTTAACATTTTAGGAACACAACCCTTGAATTTTCCACTCCTTATTCTGTAGAATCAGTAGAATCAAATTTTGTGCTACTACTGTACCATCCCATATATTATTCACAAATAATATTTCTAGTTTGTCTATTTGATTCATCCGTAGCAATGTAATGTACATAAACAATCAAACAACCACAAAACACAAATAATACAGATTTACTAAATGGTCCAGACATACAAGCAAACAAAAAACCAGCAGATATTGCAGTTGTAAGTCGGTCCCATTATCGATACTACCTCAAGATGGACAAACAACCAGTAGTAGTTTTGTGGCTCACATGACTTGTTTACTATCTGCACCATTACTATAAGATACCCACCTTGAACAGACAGCAGAGAATGGACCAGAACACACAAGTCTGTTGTGCTTATTAAAAATTATGAAGCCTATGAAATATTATAGAAAAATTGTTTGCTAATTTGGAGGATGCCTAAATGAAGGTATACATAGTACTGTACTTGATCCCTCAGGCAAGAGTCTTAACTCAGTTCCTCATCACAAGCTTGTTAAACCACACATACCTCAAAGAAATACCATATAAGATCTACCCAAGCTGCTATCATTCAACTCTGGCAACATTATACACAACAACAAGCACAGCAGTAAATTTCCTTTTGTTGGTATGTACTCCAACTCCTAAGTCATTCTTTTAACTGTATCTCAATTAACATGACTGCAAATAGTAATGACCTCATGATTTTATAACTAATAATGTTTTCTCTGTCTTTATCTTACCCTCATTCCTAACCAGCCCCCCTTCGCCTTTTTAGCCAAGAATGACTGACTAAGTTTTGTAGTAACTGAAATAGAATTAGTGATGTGCTTGAGCACAAATGGTGAGCGAGCTGAGTTAGGCTACATAAACCTAAGTACTGTTGTATGATTAATTTTTAACTTCTGACATTCCAGCTATTAAAAAAGGTGAGTTTTAAATATTACATATGTACAATGGGCAAACCAAAAAAATTGAGTTTTTTTTATGCTAATAAAAAGCTACAATTTATCTCAACTTATAAGTGCTAAAATACTGGAGGGTAAAAAATTCGACGTGCAGAGAAACTGGCAGTTGAACTGAGCTGTATTCAGCAAAGCAATTGAACTAGAAATCAAGAAATCATAAATAATTGAATTTCCACTTCCGGTATAATTAACGTTTCCGTATACTTAACGGCGTACTCCGCATACGCAATTAAATCGTGCAGCCGCTTTTTAACGGCGACTGACGAAGTTTTGCATAATTTTTTTGGTTTGCCAATTGTACATATGTAATATTTAAAACTCGACCTTTTTTAGTAGCAGGAATGTCAGAAGTTAAAAATTAATCATACATCAGTACTTTCAGAGCGTCTCACAGCGGCCTGTCTTGTCGGAATCCTTGGCTACTATACTCGATGTAATGGTAAAACTTTCACCCGGAGGTAAGCAGTAGAGTGCATGCAATAGTCTCAAAGCTATGCCGTTTTTAGCTGCTTGTTTGAAACTCCACCCATTCCCCGTTTATTGTACTTCGAGAATTGAACGAGAGAGAATAAAAAGTAGCTTGTCTTTCCGGCATGTTTGGGGTCTTTAAAGTTGTTTTGACATTTGAAATTAGGCATAGACGTAGAGTAAGGGTCACTAAGACTAATTCTGCAAACAAAAATTGGAGGAAGAAAGACTTTTTCTGGATGACTTACTTCTGGAGCCTATGTCTCAATTTTTGCGCTGTAAGGTCCCTTTTCCCAGACCCCTCACCTATATTAAGACATGCTTACTACTGACTAGTCAAAATGCTGTGTAAAGGCAACAAAACTTGATAGTTAAACATTTACTTTGTGCAATTCTTTAACTAAGCAGTAGCTGTTACACACATTACTTTAGCATACTCTCGTTCACTGGACAAACCAACACAAGACTTACCTTCATGGTTAGACTATTAGACAAAGAAACATAGGCATATAAATATGACAAAGAGTGCATTAATTTAACTCCACCACTAATTCAAATAGAAAAAAAAAAGAGTTTGTAAGTTTTAACTGCACCCACAAAAGAATTCACAGCAAATAATTCAATTTCTACGGATGATACCGGTAAAACCTGTTAAACCAAATTATTGTTTAGTAGCATGTGGGACAGGTCAACCTCAAACACAGAAATGTGAGGGTCAAAGTACAAGGGTCAAAGTACAAAATGACATGCATACATCCACACATATATATAACAAAAAACTATCATTGATTTTCAATTGTGTTACCCCTGATAGTGTCTCACTCACTTTGCTCGCTCGCCAACAACAACCTCTCATAGGATATGGCACATATATGTGGCTTCACCCATATACAAGCCTGACAGCGTGTAGGTAGGAAGTGGAAACTAGTTAAAATAATTTCAGTAAACCATGACATAAAAATTTACTATGGTGTTTTTCCTTAGGGTATTAAACTACCAAATGGAAGTAATGCTAAGGAGAAATATTATTTAGAGAATATTGATCTGCAGTGTTAATTCAGCAGTTCATCCAGACTAGCAACAGACAGCAGAGACTGGCCCAGGAGATAGAGAGTGGAGTAGAGTACAGGATTCTATCTAGTAGTGAAAGGGGAGAGAAACACTTTACCCAATTCCCAGGTTCCACCCAAAATACTCAGCTTACCTAACAATATTTGCATGTTATATGCAGTATAGCTACCATGGTAACTAGGTTCAGTCAAAAATGGCAGCATTAGCTCTAAGTAATTTTAATGTAATTCACAAATTAAAAAAAAAATCATTCCCCCCAGATATGGTGGACTTAGCCGAACCACACACCCTGACAAAATTTGAATATAGAACCTTGGACTACTACTACATAAATTAGAGAGTAAAGTGATACTGGAAAGGGTGAGTACTAATAGTGCTACAGGATATTATTGATTCTTACAAGAAATAGACTGTGCTACAGGAAACTCACAGTACTACAGGAAAAAAAATAGTGCTACAGGAAAAATGTGCTACAGGAAATAGAGAGTGCTACAGGATGTTACGAACTAGACAGTTTATAAAAGTTTAAACCTCATCTTCCAAACTTTTCCACTTTTCATTTTAATTATAAATACATATTGATCTAATGATAGTAGCAAGATTAAACGGACTTGTAATTAACTCTGGATATCTCACCCTATGAATCTTAGATGATAGAGTCTGTACTTTAGTCAGTGACTGGAGCTTTAAAACAGTCCTTTTTGTGTTTCTCTGGTTTGAGGTAACCCTACAAGATAAAAAAAACATTTTAACCTGAATTTATATAACATAATTCAAAAGGTTAATCAATTCCTACTGTTCTAATAAAAAAAAAATATAAAAAACTGCTACTGACAGATCTTTAGGTCTGATCTCAATGACAGATTGCACTTTTTCCTTTGTTTGTTGCTGACTAAAATCATCTAACATTTTAGGAACACAACCCTTGAATTTTCCACTCCTTCTTCTGTAGAATCAGTAGGATCAAATTTTGTGCTACTACTGTACCATCACATATCTTCACAAATATTATTTCTAGTTTGTCTATTTGATTCATCCGTAGCAATGTAATGTACATAAACAACCAAACAACCACATAACACAAATAATGCAGATTTACTAAATGGTCCAGACACAAGCTCACAAAAAACCAGCAGATATTGCAGTTGTAAGTCGGTCCCATTATCGATACTACCTCAAGATGGACAAACAACCAGTAGTGGTTTTGTGGCTCACATGACTGGTTTACTATCTGCACCATTACTATAAGATACCCACTTTGAACAGATGGCAGAGAATGGACCAGAACACACAAGTCTGTTGTGCTTATTAAAAATTATGAAGCAATATTATATGCCTATGAAATATTATAGAAAAATTGTTTGCTAATTTGGAGGATGCCTAAATGAAAGTATACATAGTACTGTACTTGATCCCTCAGGCAAGAGTCTTCACTCAGTTTCTCACACAAGCTTGTTAAACCACACATACCTCAAAGAAATACCATATAAGATCTACCCAAGCTAGCTATCCCTTACAAAAATAGATATGTGCTGCATGTATGCCACATTTATAATGCATTTATTGCAACACATATGCATATTGCACTTGTGCGTAAAATGTAAGCAAAATGCACTTAACTGCAGCATGTGCCCTGCATGTATGCACAAGGAGAGTAGCATGCACACATGTAGTTTACACATGTGTCACATATATTTGCCTTGCATGTGTGCACAGTTTTATGTGCCACATGCATGTTAGGTGCACATGTGCATGTTGCTACTATGCCACATGCATGTCAAACACACATGTGCATGTCACTACTATGCCACATGAATGTCAAGTAGATGTGTGCATGTTGCTACTCTGCCACATGCATGTCAAGTACACATGTGCATTATGCTACTATGTCACATGCATGTCAAATACACATGTGCATGCTGCTACTACGTCACATGCATGTCAAATACACATGTGCATGTCGCTACTATGCCACATGAATTTCAAGTAGATGTGTGCATGTGCTACTCCGCCACATGCATGTCAAGTACACATGTGCATGTTGCTACTATGTCACATGCATGTCAAATACACATGTTCATGTCGCTAGTATGCCACATGCATGTCGAGTACACATGTGCATGTTGCTACTATACCACATGCATGTCAAATACACATGTGCATGTTGCTACTATACCACGTGCATGTCAAATACACATGTGCATATTGCTACTATGCTACATGCATGTCAAATACACATGTGCATGTTGCTACTATACCACGTGCATGTCAAATACACATGTGCATATTGCTACTATGCCACATGCATGTCAAATACACATGTGCATGTTGCTACTATACCACGTGCATGTCAAATACACATGTGCATATTGCTACTATGCTACATGCATGTCAAACACTTATGTGCATGTTGCTATTGTGCCATGTGCATGTTAATTTACCCACGATACCATGATATGTTATCGACCCTTACCAAATCTCATTTACATTAATGTTATTCATACCCACTCAAACCCAATGCATGTATCATCGTGCGTCATACATAAGTACTGTACTTGATTTCTTACTTATAACTTTTCATAAAGGCAATAGTATTCGCTTGAGTTGTGTGCGCTCCCACTTCCTGACTCATTCCAGCTCTACAACGACAGGCAGGCAGACATGCAGCACATGTACCACATCTACCAGGCAGACATGCAGCACATGTACCACATCTACCAGGCAGACATGCAGCACATGTACCACATCTACCAGGCAGACATGCAGCACATGTACCACATCTACCAGGCAGACATGCAGCACATGTACCACGTCTACCAGGCAGACATGCAGCACATGTACCACGTCTACCAGGCAGACATGCAGAAATGTACCATAGTGCTTGTGTGCCACATACACAAAAATTGAAACGCGCCATAGGCATGCAGCATGCAAGTAGAAGGGTGCACAACTCATGAGTGGCATGCATGTAGCTGCATATGAGTAGCACACAAAAACGTACTTGTGTGCCACATACACAAAAATTGAAACGTGCCACAGGCATGCAGCATGCAAGTAGAAGGGTGCACAACTCATGAGTGGCATACATGCCACTGCACATGTATAGCATACAAGAGAATGCACACATGTGGCATGCTTTTTTGTGCACACATGCATCCCTCATATGCACATATGTGGCACATGTGAGGCGCTGTTTCAATTTTTCTGTATGCAGCATACATGCTTGATAGCAGCATTACGCCTGCAGCACATGTGCTGCATATGTACATGATGAGTGCAGTAAGGCAGCACGAATGTGTGCAGCATGCATACAACATTTTTGTTAGGGATCATTCAACTCTGGCAACATTATAAACAACAACCAGCACCAGCAGTAAATTTCCTTTTGTTGATATGTACTCCAACTCCTAAGTCATTATTTTAACTCTGTCTCAATTAACATGACACAAATAGTAATGACCTCATGATTTTATAACTAATAATATTTTCTCTGTCTTTATCTTACCCTCATTCCTAACCAGCCCCCCTTCGCCTTTTTAGCCAAGAGTGACTGAAATTAGTTCTGTAGTAACTGTATTATAATTATTAGGCTACTGTATCAATTTCAACAAGCTACCTCTGATTAAAAATTACATACCTTAATTTATATAGCCAATTAATTAGCCGATTGGAAGCCTCTGTACTGCAGCCAGTGACTGGCCACTTCTCTGGTTCAAAACAATCCTGCAAGTATATGAATGGCTGCAAGGCTGAATAAAACTATTTAGACTTACTTTAACTTCTGACTAAGTTGTAGAAATGAAGAGAAGATATCCCACCTCTGGTAGAACTAAATTGTGATATGTATTACAATTTTTTAAGCATCCTTTATTTTATAGCTCCAGACTAACCTCAAGCCATTAAAACTGGTGTTCCAGAGCAGTTAATCGACTGGAATGAGCTAAATGCAGGCAAGCCTCTTTTATTTATAATTATTTGACAGGAAGTCAACACCATATTTTGTGGGAAAAGCCTTACAGGATGTAGTTTTTCATTGCTATAGTTTACCTAAAAAATGAGACCTGTGTTCAGGATGTGTGACTACTACCTATTAGATTGTCTCCTAAAATTTTTGTCAGCAGGCATGAACGGGTGTTGTTGTTGTTGTTGTCGTTGTTTTTTCTTGATGGTCAGCAATTACAGAATGACCATTAGTAGATACCTGGAGACAAGACTGCGTATAACTATTTTTTAATAATAGCAATTTTCTCGTTCTATCTAGTGGTGTGCTTGAGCACAAATGGGGAGCGAGCCTTAAACTACACTATTTTTAAACTATTGATTTTAACAACTAACATTCAAACTACTAAAATATAGTCCAGTTGTTAAATTACGCATATGCGGTAAAGCGGTTTCAATGCCATAGTAACCGCTCCCCTCAACTGTTTGAATTGAAAAAAGAAGCAACAAAATCAAGTCACGTTATTTAAATTTTTCTTTGTGATATTTTTCATAGTAGTTGTAATGCACAATACTTTCACACAACTGAAAATAACTACGTAAGACTTACCTTCGTGGTTCTCTAGTGGACAATGAATTTTCAAGTAAATACTGTTGCGTGAGGGCTTATAACTGTGACAACTAGCGTATTAACTTACCACTGCCACTAACTCGAATAGAAATGGAGCCAATTTCTAAGGTGATACGGGTAATGATCGCTAAACCGGAGGATTCTGTTTAGTGAAGTTTGGGACGGGGTCGAACGCGGAGCGAACACAAAAATACGGAGGGTCAAAGTGCAAAATGACATACGTACGTCCAAACATATATACTAGTGATGTGCTTGAGCACAAATGGCGAGCGAGCCTAAAGACTATACTATTTTTCTGAAACTACTGAAAATAAGGTCCAGTTTTTAAATCTCGCATACACGGTAAAGGGATTTCAGTGCCATAGTAACAACTCTCTGCAACTGTTTGAATTGAAGGAAAAAAACAACAACAAAACAATACACGTTATTTAAAAGTTTTCTTTGTGATATTCTTTAGCTAAGTAGTGGTTGTAACACACAATGCTTTGACACAACTGGACATGCACCTACACAGACTTACCTTCGCAGTAGTATAGTGTACAATGTATTTTCAAGTAAATACTGTTGCGCACGGCTTATAACCATGACAAAAAGCGAATTGACTTACTACCGCCACTAACTCGAATAGAAATGGAAGTCCTGTAAGTTTTCACGTTTTAACTGCACCAGTAAAAGAATTCCAAAAGGTAAACAATTCAATTTCTAGGGTGATACGGGTACTGATCGCTAAACAGAGGATTCTGTTTAGTGAAGTTTGGGAAGGGGGCGACACCCGAACTAACACAAAAACGCGAGGGTCCAAGTACAAAAATGCCTTACGTACGTCCATACATATATACAACCGAGCGAGACACTTACAGGGGTAACACAATCGAAAATCGGGGATGTTTGTTTATTGGCGAGCAAGCGAAGCGAGCGAGACAGTATTAGGGGTGGATAATGCATAATCGGGTATATGTTATATGTACAGTGCATCCAGCTTAAAGAACAAACAATTGATTTTTTTTTATATTTAAGCTAGAATACTTTACCATGCCTGTGACATATCTCTTCTTTCTAGATTCTACACCAGTTTCAAGAGTACAACAAGAATTGGCCCAACAGAAGTCATAGAATCAGTCACCTTACATAGACTTTCAATACATTAGCGCCATTTTATTTTGACGTCACCAAATCGCTGTCATTCGTCACAAATCGTCAGTTATAAAACTTGCGCGTTATGCCCGACTCCCCGTTGGAGAATTTCCCCAAACGCGCGCGAACCGATTGGGTAATTCCCCACTTCATTAATAGCTGATGTTTATTAATCGGCGAGCGAGCGTAGCGAGCGAGACACTTACAGGGGTAACACAATTGAAAATCGGGGATGTTTGTTTATTTATTTATTTATTTATATATAATATGTTTGGACGTATGTATGTCATTTTGTACTTTGACCCTCCGTATTTTTGTGTTCGCTCGGCGTTCGACCCCGTCCCAAACTTCACTAAACAGAATCCTCTGGTTTTGCGACCATTACCCGTGTCACCTTAGAAATTGAATTGTTTACCGCTTTGAATTGTTTTGCGGGTGCAGTTAAAACGCAAAAACTTATGGGAGCTCCATTTCTATTCGAGTTAGTGGTGGTGGTAAGTTAATACACTATTTGTCACAGTTATAAGCACTACTCAACAGCATTTACTTGACAATTCATTGTCCACTAGACGAACCACGAAGGTAAGTCTTGCGTAGGTATGTTCAGTTGTGTGAAAGTATTGTGCGTTACAACTACTACTAGTGATGGCTTGAGCACAAATGCGAGCGCGCCTAAAGACTAACTATAATATGAACAATTTTGACTTCTATCAACACTGAGCTACTGAAAATAAGGTCCAGCTGTTGGTTTAGATGTAGCAGAGCTACAGAGCTAACCGAGTGCTTATTCCTTTGACAGATATGTATAAGTTTAATAAGCCATAAATTCTCGGCCTTGTGGGCCTCCAAGTGGCATGAGAAATGAATAAAATTGAACTGAGCCACAACATATATGCTGTTTGATACAATCAAGGTGAATTGTGTGTGGGAATGTGACTGAATGGCACTGAATGGCAAGGTGTTAATTACCAGGTTGTACAACCAGGTTGAAGTGAGAAGAACAGAGTAAGGGCCAAGGAAAGAGATTAAGATTGGGGAAGAATTAATAAAGACAGAGTGTAGGGAAGGACATAGAAGGGACAGAAGGAAAGGGTGAAGGTGGGTGAGCAAAGTGATATTTTAAGTCAAATGAATGCAGGTTTTCCGAGCGCACTACGAGGCCGAGGAGTGCGCTCAGAAAACCTGCATTCATTTGACTTAAAATATCACTTTGCTCACCCACCTTCACCCTTTCCTTCTGTCCCTTCTATGTCCTTCCCTACACTCTGTCTTTATTAATTCTTCCCCAATCTTAATCTCTTTCCTTGGCCCTTACTCTGTTCTTCTCACTTCAACCTGGTTGTACAACCTGGTAATTAACACCTTGCCATTCAGTGCCATTCAGTCACATTCCCACACACAATTCACCTTGATTGTATCAAACAGCATATATGCTGTGGCTCAGTTCAGTTTTATTCATTTCTCATGCCACTTGAAGGCCCACAAGGCCGAGAATTTATGGCTTATTAAACTTATACATATCTGTCAAAGGAATAAGCACTCGGTTAGCTCTGTAGCTCTGCTACATCTAAACCAACCAGCATATACGGTAAAGGGGATTCAATGCCATAGTAACCACTCCCCTCAACTGTTTGAATTGAAAAAGAAGCAACAAAATCAAGTCACATTATTTAAAATTTTCTTTGTGATATTCTTAATAGTAGTTGTAACGCACAATACTTTCACACAACTGAACATATCTATGCAAGACTTACCTTCGTGGTTGGTCTAGTGGACAATAGTAAATGCTGTTGAGTAGTGCTTATAACTGTGACAAATAGTGTATTAACTTACCACCGCCACTAACTCGAATAGAATTGGAGCTCCCATAAGTTTTTGAGTATTAACTGCACCCGCAAAACAATTCAAAGCGGTAAACAATTCAATTTCTAAGGTGATACGGGTAATGGTCGCTAAACCAGAGGATTCTGTTTAGTGAAGTTTGGGACGGGGTCGAACGCCGAGCGAACACAAAAATACGGAGGGTCAAAGTACAAAATGACATACATACGTCCAAACATAATAATATATAAACTAGTGGTGTGCTTGAGCACAAATGGCGAGCGAGCCTGATGTTAGGTAACATAAAACTAAGTATTGTTACTATGTTATAGCTTAGTTCATGCAAACACTATAATAGCAGTTATGACCTTTTATTTCAGCAAACAAATACAAAATCACTCTCTTACCTGATTAATGGTAACTTTTGTAGTATCAAACATCAACCATTCTGATAATCTCAATCACCAGTAACTCTTGAACAAGCTCTCAGCTACAAAAAAAAAATTAACCGGTGTTATTATTTGTAATTTTAGCCAACAAATATGGAATTACTACTTACATCATTCTTGAGTATTGATAACTTCTGATTGAAGTACTTTGACCATCTGAATTACCTTGAATTCTTGACAAGCTTTCACCTACAAAAACAAAAACAATCAATTTTAGCACACAAATACAAAATTATTTTCTTACCTCATTTTCTTGAGCAGTGGTAACTTTTGTAGTACCAAATTTGAGCCAATCTGACTATTTGAATTTACCAGTCACTGTTGACAAGCTCTTAGCTACAAAAAAGAAAGGCCAGAGTTAATTTTGCACATTTAGCTAACAAATATGGAATTACGTACTTACCTCAGCTTCCCTCGAGAAGTAGTAGCTTCCTTAGCATTAATACTACGGCATTCTGACTACCAACAGCTCTTGACAACCAACAACCAGCACTCCGTATCCCCCATAAAACGGCGAAGTTTTGAAATTACGTCTGGAAAAGGGTCTTCAATGCCATAGTAACCGGTCGAATCAACTTTTTGTTTCTTGAAAAGCAAGCATTTTCGCAGGAATTTTCTCACACTTTGGAGCTTAAGTATAAAGTAAGGCTTGCTTAATCCTGTAGTTTCAGAATAAACTGGGGGCAAGCCTTATAAAAGCCGTGTTTTTTGGAGAAAAACGTTCCACGCGCGCGCGTTTAAGGGGCATACGTACCATCCCACATACATATATACATATAACATATACCCGATTTTGCATTATCCACCCCTAATACTGTCTCGCTCGCTACGCTCGCTCGCCAAATAAATAAATAAATAAACAAACGTCCCCGATTTTCAATTTTGTTACCCCTGTAAGTGTCTCGCTCGCTACGCTCGCTCGCCGATAACGTGACTTGATTTTGTTGCTTCTTTTTCAATTCAAACAATTGCGGAGAGCGGTTACTATGGCATTGAATCCCCTTTACCGCATACGTAATTTAAAAACTCGACTTTATTTTAGTAGCTTGAGTGTTAGTTGTTAAAATCAATCATTTAAACTATAGTGTAGTTTAAGGCTCGCTCGCCATTTGTGCTCAAGCACACCACTAGTAATTAACACAATAAGTTCAGTATGGCTTCTGGAAGTAGATCTATGGAAGAAAATGCTTTCAAAAGGAAAAGAGGAGAGCTTGAGTAGCTGACTGACATCAACAATATTCCACTAAATGCAACCAGTAAAAGGGCATGCACAGCAAAGACAAAAAGATTGAGAATATCCTGAAGGGGAAGGCATGCATCAGCTACACCACCAGAGAGTCCACCATCTCGACCTAGTAGGATGAAGTCCAAGTGTACAACTTACAATGAACAAATGACATTATGCCATATAATTAAACATAGTCCACACATAATTACAGAAGGCATGCATACACTACAAACACACACAGAAAGAAACACGAGTTTTGTTACTCAAAAGGCTGTGGCACTTCAGATGTTTGGTGCCTGCATTTACACTGGAATGGGGATTCTGGAAGCTTGCAAACTAGCAGGTCTTGCAACCGGCTTCAGTGATCAGAGCATTCGCAAATGGGCCCAGGAGATCTATGCGGATTTCTTTGGGATCCTGTCATCCTTGGAGGACTTGACAGACGAGAGGCTGGATGACGAGCAGGAGTCTCGAAGAGGGAAGCATCCCAAATGGCAGTCAGTCACTGTGTCATAGGGTAAGCACTGTTTCGTCACTGTCATGGTGTAGTACTGTTTCGTCACTGTCCTCAGGAAGCACTGTCTCGTCACTGTCATATGGGAGATGGGTGTCATCACTGTCAGGTTGAGGGGATTCGTTATATATAAATGTGGTGTCAGAGTCACTTGGTGAGGGTCTTAATGTTGGCATGTTGGATTACGTAACTGTTGTTTTATTGTTAGTCGTTCCAGAGAGGTATTACCAAGAGCATCCCTGATTTCGGGTAATCGCTGCACATCACCTTTAACCGACACCTCCAAAGTGCAGACGATGTATCGGAAATTTCTATTTCCAGGAAGCCTGGAAAATGGCGCAGATGTCACCTTCGTACAACAACAAGGGATGATGTTTTTTATGGAACAAGCTTTCTTGCTTCTAAAAAACTACTGAAATTTTTTTAAATTATTAATTATTATTGTATACAGTAGTTATGTCTTGAATTAATCTTTAAAATTAAATTAAACTGTGTACCTAACAATCCTAAGAGCTGAACAGTCGAAAAATACACAAAACACAATCAAACTCACCCATCAGCGAAAATACCAGCTTGCAACAATGGCGCTAGGTGAGCTGAAACCTCCCTTGGGAGGTGCCCTAAGGTGCACGTCGGACTGCACTTCAAACAAATGCTATTCGCATCTCTTGCGTTATGCCGCTCCAGCTCACAGCGGAATCTCCACCCCGATCTCACGTTGGGCAAGGGTATATTTTGTGTTCGCTCCGCGTTCGACCCCGTCCCAAACTTCACTAAACAGAATCCTCTGGTGTAGCAACCATTACCCGTATCACCTTAGAAATTGAATTGTTTACCGCTTTGAATTGTTTTGCGGGTGCAAAAACTTACTGGAGCTCCATTTCTATTCGAGTTAGTGGCGGTGGTAAGTAAATACGCTATTTGTCACAATTATAAACCCTACTCAACAGCATTTATTTTAAAATTCATTGTCCACTAGACGAACCACGAAGGTAAGTCTTGCGTAGGTGTGTTCAGTTGTGTGAAAGTATTCTGCATTACAACTACTATTAAGAATATCACAAAAAAATTTTCACTATTAAACTAGTGATGTGCTTGAGCACAAATGGCGAGCGAGCCTGATAGTTAGGTAACATAAAACTAAGTATTGTTACTATGTTTTAGCTTAGTTCATGCAAACACTATAATGACCTTTTATTTCAGCAAACAAATACAAAATCACTTTCTTACCATATTAATGGTAACTTCTGTAGTATCAAACATCTGCCATTCTGATACCAGTAACTCTTGGACAAGTTCTCAGCTACAATAAAAAAATAACAAACCAGTGTTATTATTTGTAATTTTAGCCAACAAATATGGAAGTACTACTAAAAAATTAATTAAAAGGGTCTTCAATGCCATAGTGACCAGTCTCAGCAACTTTTTGTGTCTTGAAAAACAAGGGTTTTCGCCGGAATTTTCTCATACTTCGGAGCTTAAGTATAAAGAAAGGCTTGCTTAATGCTGTAGTTTCAGAATAAACTGGGGTCAAGCCTAAAAAGCCGAGTTTTTAGGAGAAAAAAGTTCCCAGCGCACGCTTTTAAGGGGCATACGTACCATCCCATACACAGATATATACATACTAGTGGTGTGCTTGAGCACAAATGGCGAGCGAGCCTCGATGTTAGGTAACATAAAACTAAGTATTGTTACTATGTTTTAGCTTACAAACACTATAATAGCAGTTATGACCTTTTATTTCAGCAAACAAATACAAAATCACTCTCTTATCTGATTAATTGTAACTTTTGTAGTATCAAACATCAACCATTCTGATAATCTCAATCACCAGTAACTCTTGAACAAGCTCTCAGCTACGATAAAAAAATAAACCGGTGTTATTATTTGTAATTTTAGCCAACAAATATGGAATTACTACTTACATCATTCTTGAGTATTGATAACTTCTGATTGAAGTTACTTTGACCATCTGAATTACCTTGAATTCTTGACAACAAGCTCTCACCTACAAAATGAAAGCAATCAATTTTAGCACACAAATACAAAATTATTTTCTTACCTCATTTTCTTGAGCAGTGGTAACTTTTGTAGTACCAAATTTGAGCCAATCTAACTATTTGAATTTACCAGTCACTGTTGACAAGCTCTTAGCTACAAAAAAGAAAGGCCAGAGTTAATTTTGCATATTTAGCTAACAAAATATGGAATTACGTACTTACCTCAGCTTCCCTCGAGAAGTAGTAGCTTCCTTAGCATTAATACTACGGCATTCTGACTACCAACGGCTCTTGACAACCAACAACCGGCACTCCGTATCCCCCCATAAAACGGCGAAGTTTTGAAATTAAGTCTGGAAAAGGGTCTACAATGCCATAGTAACCGGTCGAATCAACTTCTTGTTTCTTGGAAAGCAAGCATTTTCGCAGGAATTTTCTCACACTTTGGAGCTTAAGTATAAATGCTGTAGTTTCAGAATAAACTGGGGTCAAACCTAAAAAGCCGTGTTTTTTGGAGAAAAACGTTCCCCGCGCGCGCGTTTAAGGGGCATACGTACCATCCCACATACATATATACATACCCGATTTTGCATTATCCACCCCTAATACTGTCTCGCTCGCTACGCTCGCTCGCCAATAACATATACCCGATTTTCAATTGTGTTACCCCTGAGAGTGTCTAGCTCGCTCGCCAATTAGGTCAGAAAAATTTGTCAAGTGAAAAAGCAGTGCCCATTCAGGCTATTCCCCTCTATCACTTCAATTGAGGCGTAGCTTGTTGGGCGTGGCCAGTTAAACTGGTAAAGTTACAGAATAACGGGATGTATATACGTACAATTAGCGGGAAGTTGTGTTGCTAACAATAGTTTAACCCCCTCCCCCCCACCTGCCTCGCCCCTAAGCGTCATGAGGCACTCCCCTTTCACGGACTTCAGATTTGAGACGCTGATAAAGTACCCCAATTCTTACTGAAGGATATTTCTCCAGCCACTAGCTTCAGTATAGGAAGTACAAATCTAATGACCATGGGTCTTTGACTGGATAAATCCATTCTATAAGCCCCATTTTTAATAGCTGTATTTACTTTCCCGGTCTTCTTTTTTAAACTTATAGAACTCATCCATCTACATAATTATACAAATTTCCACTTAAAGATGGTCATTAATTACCAAATCTTAATGGGAATGATTATGTAGCTATCACCATGTTCAAAAAGAGAGTTTATTATCAATTAATTTTAGCTGCATCATTGAGTTTGAATGTAATGGTCATTATAATGTTCATTATACATTAACAGGATACAAGCTGGCTAAAAAGAACTAGTTCTCCACTTCAACTTTGTTACAATTTATAGTGAAAGGCTACAGATGACTTCATTATGTTGTCTTTATTATTAAGTAATGAGTTAATTTCATTAATTAGCTAATAGATATCTATCAATTACAATGTTCAACTGACATTACAATTACAATATGAGCAGCCTGATTGGTAAGGTTTGGGCAATGAATTGGCAAGTCTTTATATAACACTAGCATAGGAATAGCCCCCCCCCCCCCTCCCCCATGTTTCAAGACAGGGAGCAGGGCCCCCTTGATTCCAAAGTGATATGAAGTGGGGGACTAAGCATCCATCGAGATTTAGATATTATGTATGGTATAATACTACCACTTTATGTCACACAAGTGCCTAATTGTGTGAGAAGGCCATCATGTGAACAGACTTGATATGCTGAGCACCTTTAAACTTCTGCTTGTGAATTGTGGTGATATAGCTATCATTAGCCAAGAATAGCTCAGAATGGTTTAATAATTGTAAAGTAATTATGAAATGAGCAAAAAGTGTCCAAACCAATTCGACAAGTCAAAGTGGATGGGACACATGTACACTGATTTATTTTCATACATATACAGATAAATTCTATGCATTTGTAGTGAAATCATTGATTGCACAAAAATTAAACCTGTCAAAGCCCTCAAGCATGTTGTTACATTTGCAGTATAATAATTGTAAGTAAACTTTCTTAAAGCATAATCTTTGGACTGCATCGTTACTTAGAGGAAATGGAAAAATACGTACAGTCAATGGAAATCATTCTATCTATTCTTATTCTGCCATAGCTATAGCCCAGCAATCTGAATTTGAGCATCACATGGCAACATCTTATCAGGAAGGCTGGCACAAATACATATACACCACACTGTAAAAAATGGGGTGTTCCACTACACCTTTAATGGGGTGTAGTGGAACACTTCTGTATTGTGGGGTGTTGTGCTACACTCTGAAGTGTTTGGTAACACTGTGGAGTGTAGCATGACACCCTTATAAGCTATAGTGACTTTACTACACTTCTGTGGAGTGTATCAGTACGCCCATGCAGACTTGCTACTTTAAGAGGTGTTCAACTACTGACACAGTGGTAGGAACTAGCTAGTGGGCTGACTACAACTTTGGCCAGTTTGTTGATGGAAATAATTATTGAATGTTTACAATTAATGTGCATATCATTATGCTGGTCTTATGTGGTTCACAATTTAGTGGGCAAGATTCTATAAAGCACACTTTATGCATCATTGTGCAAGCTATATTCATAGTGGCTAGCTTTACTAATTTCAATTTAATGTTTTTATTCACAGCACTAACAACGAGGAAGCTGGAGAGCTTAAAGTTCTAATGAAGAATTTCAAGGCATGCTTGGTAGCTAAGTTTGAGAACAACACAGCTAAATATGTATATGTGGTTATTTCTAATAGTTATTAAAATTATATTATTATGATGACATTAACCTTTAAGTAATGAGTCTCATTGGTTTCATCTGCCAGGGATAGTCTAGGCTTTAAAAAAAAAAAAAAAGGAGACAATTAAATAAAACCTGAGATTGCATTTCTGCTATGCAGCTTACATCTTAATAATATGGTAAAAGTAAAAACAGCATTTGTCTTTGCACAAATCAACTTACCATAGCAATTGAAAAGGTGACGCTTTACCGAACCACTTTGAGAAGCCGTTTAAGATGAAACAGTTGTAAACCCCTTTACCCAATTAATTGATTAGCACAGTTGCGTACAACCCTTGAATATGAACTCGGAACAAACTATATATTAGTTGTAAGACACTAGGATCATCCGTGCATTGGGTAACAAGCTGTAAGCTTAGAATTTAAATCAACCGCTTTTGGTTTGTGTAGGCTTTACTCACTGTTCTGTCACGGTGTTGCTACCAAAACTGAGTTCAGTAATCTAGCTTTTTTTTTTTTCTTTTTTCTTTTTTTAATTAAATATATACAATACAATACAATACAAAATAATATAAACTGAGTTACAGTCAAAAAACAAATGAAATTAAATCAGTTTAGATGTGCTTCTGAGGTCACCAGTCTACTGCTGGTATTCTTACAGCATGTCCAATGGATGATCTGGCTCAAATGGCTTGGATAGAGGACCGTAGAAGAGAAAAGGATAGGCGGCATCGTAACCATTGAAGAGTACTGCTATAACTGTGTTCCCACTTATTGGCGAGCATGGACGCTAAATTTTTTATAGAATATATTGGCTTCCTTTGCTATGCCACCCGTAGTAGAGAGTACAACTGGTGTGAATGTGGCGTGTTCCACTTCTCTAATTCTCTCCTCATATGCCTGTTTCTTGGCTTGTTCGTGCTTCCTATACACCATTTGCATGTCTGAATGTTTGTTGGAAGGGGCATAGGGGTTGAATACCCTTACATCAAAATATGTTCTTTCGTGATTGCCGCCCCAAACACCGTTTGCTGCAATGTCGAGTCTTGCTCCTGGCTGTGAGTTAGCAGTCGCACCATTCAGTTCTTCAAACACGGGCTGAAGGCCAGGCTCAATACATACATCCTTGCACACCTCAGTTAAGAGTGTTGCTGTCAAATTCGTATTTCGTTGTGTCTTATGGATGGAAACCCCCCTTTGGGGCATGAAAGGGCATGCTCAACTGAGAAGACGGCCCCACATGCACATTTAGCTGGTAGTCTCCCAGGGGTGTCCAGCCATAGCGCAGTGCGAGGGCGTCGTGAAATGCACCCCTGTGTAGAGCGGAGCCGTGTTCCATTAGTGGGAGCACTGTCAGCCAGGTTTATGATCCTTTTTCCTTTGCTAGGTTCACTGCTCTCTTCTGGCTGGCAGATAGCAATTTCATGAGGTCTTCGGCATCCTTTGAGTTTTCTTCCACGATATGTGTCCTCACCCTATTCTTGGATTTGAGTTGCTGAGCGATAATATCAAGTCCATATTCATCGTCCTGTGATAGGATGTGAGTGCAAAGAGAGGAGATAATCATTAAGGAGTGGTGGTATTCCTTGCAGGCACGTTTGGAAGGGATGGTGATTTAGCTAGTAGCCCCGTAGCTCAACGCAAAAAAAGCTACATAATAAAGCGAGGGGACGGCGAGACCCTTTACCAACCTAGAACCTCTACACTCGATTAGCGGTTGGTAAAGGGATTGGGTACATGAGACTAACTTTTCATTATGGCGGTTCGGTTAAATGAAAGTATCTCTCTCAGCTTTCAAGAGTAAGTTAAAAGCTTTGCACCCCTTAAAAAAAGTAATGCCAATCTAGTAATACTCTCGTGATGTGGGAGAGGAGGACTGTCTAATAATTCTGTACATTAGTTTCGTAAGTAGTTTGAGACAAGTAGTGTGTACAAGGTGCCTGTTTGAGTTTGCTAGTATGTAAGTCTGACAAAAATGAAAACTGGTTGTTTGCTATGTAAACTTGACATGAGTCATCTTCAGTGGTTTCACAAGACAGCTGCATTAGGCTTGTATGTTTGTCCCCCCTCCATCTAATCCTATCATTAGTTAGCAAGTGTCTAAAGGGTACTACTTGTCACTTACTCGTAATAATATCAGTGAAATTAAAAATTCGCTCACCTAATAGCTAGACTAGCTAAATGGAATGGCGGTACAACTATAAAAATTAAATGGAATCATATAGCTATTATATCCATGTAATTTTTATACAGCAGGACCACAACTGTATTATCTTGTCCAGTAGTGATGGCATTTCCCATTGGCTTATTTTGCAGGTAGCAACATGCTGCTGATGTATCAATGCCAGTCAATACAAGATGTTGGCGAAACAAGTGTCATGAAGTAAGTTGATAACGGGTGTGAACATAACCAGGCCTCATCCCTAATAGTGATAATGTTGGTGGCCCTGCCTCTTTTATTGTCTAGGTACTAATCTTTCCAGGGTTTTTTTTTTGTTTGTTTGTTTTTGTTTTGGGGCACGACTTAGGTTCACCTGCATTGAGTCTACCACACTGGATTTATGTCCAAACCAAAAAGTTGAAGACTTACTGATATTCTCCTATTACTTGTTACAGGGTGGGCATTATTAGGGTAAACTTGTAGTTGTGCGTTCCCTGGCTGCTTTGGCTGTCTCTTTAGCCTATGGCTTTGACCCATTCTTGGTTGATGCTCACACTTTGCTGGCAAGTCTATACATGCTTTATTATTGACAGTCTCATTGCACTGCTTATCTGCTGATGCTATCCCTTACCTTATGACCTTACCATGCACCCTTCACTTGGCTATTCTTTTGTACTAGACCTTCCCTAGCATCCTCAGGTTGTCCTCCAGCTCCCACTCTTTGGGCCCTAATAACACTAGAGTTGAAACAAGTAGGAAAGTGTTGGTTGGCCTGTGCTGTTGCATATAGAACAGAGATATTATAAAGTATCAAGTATCATAGTTGCTGAGGCTAGTGGTTCTGTAGTATGCAATGATATTGGTGCCATTGGCGCTGAGGGTTCACACCTTTGGTGCTTCATTAGCTTGGCTTGATAACTAATTTTCTTTTCCATTAGAATTAATATTGTCATAACCTTTTTTCTTTTTTTTTCATTTCCTAGATTTCATGGTGCTTGGGCTGCTGCTATCTGTACTGAGGTTCTGGTGTTCTTGATTGAAGAAGAGAATAATGGTAAGTCTCTAAGCATGCACTACTGTTATCATTGTACATACACGTACTAATACTAACACTGCATTCACGAAGTAGTACTGCACACGAAGTGCTAACACTGTGCATGCACGTAGTACTATGCACGCACATAGTACTAACACTGTGCACACACATAGTGCTAGCACTGTGCATGCACGTAGTACTATTACTGTGCACGCACATAGTGCTAACACTGTGCACACACATAGTGCTAACACTTTGCACACACATAGTGCTAGCACTGTGCATGCACGTAGTACTATTACTGTGCACGCACATAGTGCTAACACTGTGCACACACATAGTACTATTACTGTGCACGCACATAGTGCTAGCACTGCATGCACGCACGTAGTACTAACACTGTGCACACGCATAGTGCTAGCACTGTGCATGCACGTAGTACTAACACTGTGCACGCACATAGTGCTAGCACTGTGCACGCACGTAGTACTATTACTGTGCATGCACATAGTGCTAGCACTGTGCATGCACGTAGTACTGTTACTGTGCACGCACAAAGTGCTAGCACTGTGCACGCACGTAGTACTAACACTGTGCACGCACATAGTGCTAACACTTTGCACGCACATAGTGCTAGCACTGTGCATGCACGTAGTACTATTACTGTGCACGCACATAGTGCTAACACTGTGCACGCATATAGTGCTAGCACTGTGCATGCACGTAGTACTATTACTGTGCACGCATATAGTGCTAACACTGTGCACGCACATAGTACTAACACTGTGCATGCATGTAGTACTATTACTGTGCACGCATATAGTGCTAGCACTGTGCACGCACGTAGTACTAACACTGTGCACGCACATAGTGCTAACACTCCACGCACGTAGTACTATTACTGTGCACGCACATAGTGCTAGCACTGTGCATGCACGTAGTACTATTACTGTGCACGCACATAGTGCTAGCACTTTGCATGCACGTAGTACTATCACTGTGCACGCACATAGTGCTAACACTTTGCATGCACGTAGTACTATTACTGTGCACGCACATAGTGCTAGCACTGTGCATGCACATAGTGCTAGCACTTTGCATGCACGTAGTACTATTACTGTGCACGCACATAGTGCTAACACTTTGCATGCACGTAGTACTATTACTGTGCACGCACATAGTGCTAGCACTATGCACGCATATAGTACTAACACTGTGCATGCACGTAGTACTATGCACGCACATAGTGCTAGCACTGTGCACGCACGTAGTACTATTACTGTGCACACACATAGTGCTAGCACTGTGCATGCACGTAGTACTATTACTGTGCATGCACATAGTGCTAACACTGTGCACGCACATAGTGCTAGCACTGTGCACGCACGTAGTACTATTACTGTGCACGCACATAGTGCTAGCACTATGCACGCACGTAGTACTATTACTGTGCATGCACATAGTGCTAACACTGCACGCACATAGTGCTAACACTGTGCACGCACATAGTGCTAGCACTTTGCATGCACGTAGTACTATTACTGTGCACGCATATAGTGCTAACACTGTGCATGCACATAGTGCTAGCACTGTGCATGCACGTAGTACTATTACTGTGCATGCACATAGTGCTAGCACTGTGCATGCACGTGGTACTAACACTGCACGCACATAGTGCTAGCACTAATCACGCACGTACTATTACTGTGCACGCACATAGTGCTAACACTTTGCATGCACGTAGTACTATTACTGTGCATGTACATAGTGCTAGCACTTTGCATGCACATAGTGCTAGCACTGTGCATGCACATAGTGCTAGCACTTTGCATGCACGTAGTACTATTACTGTGCACGCACATAGTGCTAGCACTGTGCATGCACATAGTGCTAACACTTTGCATGCACGTAGTACTATTACTGTGCATGTACATAGTGCTAGCACTTTGCATGCACGTAGTACTATTACTGTGCACGCACATAGTGCTAGCACTTTGCATGCACGTAGTACTATTACTGTGCACGCACATAGTGCTAGCACTTTGCATGCACGTAGTACCATTACTGTGCACGCACATAGTGCTAACACTTTGCATGCACGTAGTACTATTACTGTGCACGCACATAGTGCTAACACTTTGCATGCACGTAGTACTATTACTGTGCACGCACATAGTGCTAACACTGTGCATGCACATAGTGCTAACACTTTGCATGCACGTAGTACTATTACTGTGCACGCACATAGTGCTAGCACTTTGCATGCACGTAGTACTATTACTGTGCACGCACATAGTGCTAACACTTTGCATGCACGTAGTACTATTACTGTGCACGCACATCGTGCTAACACTGTGCACGCACATAGTGCTAACACTTTGCATGCACATAGTGCTAACACTTTGCATGCACGTAGTACTATCACTGTGCATGCACATAGTGCGAGCACTGTGCATGCACGTAGTACTATTACTGTGCACGCACATAGTGCTAGCACTATGCACGCACGTAGTACTAACACTGCACGCACGTAGTACTATTACTGTGCACGCACATAGTGCGAGCACTGTGCATGCACGTAGTACTATTACTGTGCACGCACATAGTGCTAGCACTATGCATTCACGTAGTACTATTACTGTGCACGCACATAGTGCTAGCACTGTGCATGCACGTAGTACTATCACTGTGCACGCACATAGTGCTAACACTGTGCATGCACATAGTGCTAGCACTTTGCATACACGTAGTACTATCACTGCACGCACATAGTGCTAACACTGTGCACGCACATAGTGCTAGTACTGTGCATGCACGTAGTACTATTACTGTGCACGCACATAGTGCTAGCACTATGCACGCACGTAGTACTATTACTGTGCACGCACATAGTGCTAACACTGTGCACGCACATAGTGCTAGCACTGTGCATGCACGTAGTACTATTAATGTGCACACACATAGGTAATATAATTTACAAGTCTCACCTGGGATGAACTAATAGTCCCTTCTATCATTGTGTTAACATGAACTTGATTTCACACTACACGTACATACATAGTGTCTTCTTCAGTTGTACAAGTAGAACATACTATGAAGTATCTGTATTTGCTAAGGAGCTATATTTGCAATAAAGTATTTTGACCCCAACTCTGATGTCTTTTCCACATTATATCGGGCAATAAAGTAACCATCACATACAGGGCTAGCAGAAATGCAATGATTTGATGTTGGCCATTACATTGAAAGTGACCTTTCTTAGCATATACATAGCTAGCTACACTCAACCCACTATGTACCACATATAGATGGGCATTAATTAGGACTGCACATGCCCTATTAATTGCCTTATTTAATTGTGTGATGTGCTGTGACATTTTCCCTGTGATTGGCTCTGCTACCAACATATACATGCATATATGTCTTACAGGGATGGAGCTGTAGTCCAGGGAGCCATACAATGTCTACAGGGCCTAACATGCAGATCAGCTCTCTTTAAAGTCTCCATTGCTTGACTGTGGGCGGGTTGTCTGCTTACTCCACAGAGTCCTTTCCATCTAGTGAGTGACCTAAACTCAATAATGATAATTGACATTTAGTTGTTGATTTATGTTTTGTTTTGTTGTTGTTGTTTTTTCCTTACTTTATTAATGAAATGGACATCGTATTGTCCATTTGATGGCCTAATATAAAGGACCGTCATGCAGGGTTTCATGCGTGATTTTCACTGGGGGTGGGAGACACTGTGTAATTAACCATGTGTCCACTTCATTAGGTCACCATGTGTCCACTTCATTAGGTCACCATGTGTCCACTTTATTAGGTCACCATGTGTCCATTTCATTAGGTCACCATGTGTCCACTTCAACCATGTGTCCATTTCATTAGGTCACCATGTGTCCATTTCATTAGGTCACCATGTGTCCATTTCATTGGGTCACCATGTGTCCACTTCATTGGGTCACCATGCGTCCACTTCATTGGGTCACCATGCGTCCACTTCATTGGGTCACCATGCGTCCACTTCATTGGGTCACCATGCGTCCATTTCATTAGGTCACCATGTGTCCATTTCATTAGGTCACCATGTGTCCACTTCATTAGGTCACCATGTGTCCACTTCATTGGGTCACCATGTGTCCACTTCATTGGGTCACCATGTGTCCACTTCATTAGGTCACCATGTGTCCACTTCATTAGGTCACCATGTGTCCACTTCATTGGGTCACCATGTGTCCACTCATTAGGTCACCATGTGTCCACTTCACTAGGTCCCCATGTGTCCACTTCACTAGGTCACCATGTGTCCACTTCACTAGGTCACCATGTGTCCACTTCACTAGGTCACCATGTGTCCACTTCACTAGGTCACCATGTGTCCACTTCACTAGGTCACCATGTGTCCACTTCATTAGGTCACCATGTGTCCACTTCACTAGGGCACCATGTGTCCACTTCACTAGGTCACCATGGTGTCCACTTCATTAGGTCACCATGTGTCCATTTCATTAGGTCACCATGTCCATTTCTTAGTCCACATGTGTCCACTTCATTAGTCACTCATTTGTCCCCTTCATTGGGTCACCATTTGTCCACTTCATTAGTCACCATGTGTCCACTTCATTAGGTCACCATGTGTCCATTTCATTCGGTCACCATGTGGTCCAGTTATTAGGTCCACCATGTGTCCCCTTCATTGGGTCACCATGTGTCCATTTCATTGGGTCACCATGTGTCCACTTCATTGGGTCACCATGTGTCCATTTCATTAGGTCACCATGTGTCCATTTCATTAGGTCACCATGTGTCCACTTCATTGGGTCACCATGTGTCCACTTCATTGGGTCACCATGTGTCCACTTCATTGGGTCACCATGTGTCCACTTCATTGGGTCACCATGTGTCCACTTCATTGGGTCACCATGTGTCCACTTCATTAGGTCACCATGTGTCCATTTCATTAGGTCACCATGTGTCCATTTCATTAGGTCACCATGTGTCCACTTCATTGGTCACATGTGTTCCCTTCATTAAGGTCACCATGTTTCCCCAACTTCATAGGTCACCATGTGTCCATTTCATTAGGTCACCATGTGTCCATTTCATTAGGTCACCATGTGTCCACTTCATTAGTTCACCATGTGTCCACTTCATTAGTTCACCATGTGTCCACTTCATTGGGTCACCATGTGTCCACTTCATTGGGTCACCATGTGTCCACTTCATTAGGTCACCATGTGTCCACTTCATTGGGTCACCATGTGTCCACTTCATTGGGTCACCATGTGTCCACTTCATTAGGTCACCATGTGTCCACTTCATTAGGTCACCATGTGTCCACTTCATTAGGTCACCATGTGTCCACTTCATTAGGTCACCATGTGTCCACTTCATTAGGTCAACATGTGTCCACTTCATATGGTCACCATGGTGTCCACTTCATTAGGCCACCATTTGTACACTTCACTAGGTCACCATGTGTCCACTTCACTAGGTCACCATGTGTCCACTTCACTAGGTCACCATGTGTCCACTTCATTAGGTCACCATGTGTCCACTTCATTGGGTCACCATGTGTCCACTTCATTGGGTCACCATGTGTCCACTTCATTGGGTCACCATGTGTCCACTTCATTAGGTCACCATGTGTCCACTTCATTAGGTCACCATGTGTCCACTTCATTAGGTCACCATGTGTCCACTTCATTAGGTCACCATGTGTCCACTTCATTAGGTCACCATGTGTCCACTTTATTAGGTCACCATGTGTCCATTTCATTAGGTCACCATGTGTCCACTTCATTAGGTCACCATGTGTCCATTTCATTAGGTCACCATGTGTCCATTTCATTAGGTCACCATGTGTCCACTTCATTGGGTCACCATGTGTCCACTTCATTGGGTCACCATGTGTCCACTTCATTGGGTCACCATGTGTCCACTTCATTAGGTCACCATGTGTCCATTTCATTAGGTCACCATGTGTCCACTTCATTAGGTCACCATGTGTCCACTTCATTAGTTCACCATGTGTCCACTTCATTGGGTCACCATGTGTCCACTTCATTAGGTCACCATGTGTCCACTTCATTAGGTCACCATGTGTCCACTTCATTAGGTCACCATGTGTCCACTTCATTAGGTCACCATGTGTCCATTTCATTAGGTCACCATGTGTCCATTTTATTAGGTCACCATGTGTCCACTTCATTAGGTCACCATGTGTCCACTTCATTAGGTCACCATGTGTCCACTTCATTAGGTCACCATGTGTCCACTTCATTAGGTCACCATGTGTCCACTTCATTGGGTCACCATGTGTCCACTTATTAGGTCACCATGTGTCCATTTCATTAGGTCACCATGTGTCCATTTCATTAGGTCACCATGTGTCCACTTCATTAGGTCACCATGTGTCCATTTCATTAGGTCACCATGTGTCCACTTCATTAGGTCACCATGTGTCCACTTCATTAGGTCACCATGTGTCCACTTCATTAGGTCACCATGTGTCCACTTCATTGGGTCACCATGTGTCCACTTCATTGGGTCACCATGTGTCCATTTCATTAGGTCACCATGTGTCCACTTCATTAGGTCACCATGGTGTCCACTTCATTAGGTCACCATGTGTCCATTTCATTAGGTCACCATGTGTCCACTTCATTAGGTCACCATGGTGTCCACTTCATTAGGTCACCATGTGTCCACTTCACTAGGTCACCATGGTGTTTATTTCATTTTATTTCTATGAATTTGACTAGATTTTGATTATTGGGGAATGAGATGATTGACTGTAGCTGTGTTTATACACTGATGCTCTAGCTTGTAGTAGTTGATGGAGGCCAGCCAGTGAGAATGGACTAAGTTTGGAATGTTGTGGTTGAGGCATGGCTGGGTCTGACCACCACAAGTACAACATATAGGTTTGTGGTTGGTAAAACTTGTCACTACTGACCATAAGTTGGTGTAGAGTGTGTAGGTGTTTACAAGGCAGTCATGCTGGGCATTCAAATCTGTGTGATGTGTATCTTGTGCAGTCATGTCATGTGCAGTCCTGTGTTGCTGGACTTTGTGTGTGTATTTTGTGCAGTTATGTAGGAGATCATTGTTGCTGAGAGTTGTAGTCAATATGTGTATGTTTGTGTGTTATTGGATATGAGTTGCTACTGAAACTTATATTCAGTTACTAGGGTATGGTCACACCACACTGTCAGAATGTTTGTGTGAATGTTTGTACTTCAGACTTTGTGGTCATTTTTAACATATGTGACCAGTGACTAGAGAGAGGTAGTGATGAGGTTCTTTTGTGACCAGTGACTAGAGGTAGTGATGGGGTTCTCATGTGACCAGTGACTAGAGGTAGTGATGGGGTTCTCATATGAACAGTGACTAGAGGTAGTGATGAGGTTCTTATGTGACCAGTGACTAGAGGTAGTGATGGGGTTCTCATATGACCAGTGACTAGAGGTAGTGATGGGGTTCTCATATGACCAGTGACTAGAGATAGTGATGAGGTTCTTATGTGACCAGTGACTAGAGGTAGTGATGAGGTTCTCGTGTGACCAGTGACTAGAGGAAGTGATGGGGTTCTTATGTGACCAGTGACTAGAGGTAGTGATGAGATTCTCATGTGACTAGAGATAGTGATGAGGTTCTCATGTGATCAGTGGGTAGAGGTAGTGATGGGGTTCTCATGTGACCAGTGGATAGAGGTAGTGATGGGGTTCTTATGTGACCAGTGACTAGAGGTAGTGATGAGGTTCTCATGTGACCAGTGACTAGAGATAGTGATGAGGTTCTCATATGACCAGTGATTAGAGGAAGTGATGGGGTTCTCATGTGACCAGTGACTAGAGATAGTGATGAGGTTATCATATGACCAGTGACTAGAGACAGTGATGAGGTTCTCATATGACCAGTGACTAGAGGTAGTGATGAAGTTCTCATGTGACCAGTGACTAGAGATAGTGATGGGGTTCTCATGTGACCAGTGACTAGAGGTAGTGATGAGGTTCTCATGTGACCAGTGACTAGAGGTAGTGATGGAGTTCTCATATGACGAGTGACTAGAGGTAGTAATGAGGTTCTCATATGACCAGTGACTAGAGGTAGTGATGGGGTTCTCATATGACCAGTGACTAGAGTAGTGATGGGGTTCTCGTGTGACCAGTGGCTAGAGGTAGTGATGGGGTTCTCATATGACCAGTGACTAGAGGTAGTGATGGGGTTCTCATATGACCAGTGACTAGAGGTAGTGATGGGGTTCTCGTATGACCAGTGACTAGAGGTAGTGATGGGGTTCTCATGTGATCAGTGACTAGAGGTAGTGGTGAGGTTCTCGTGTGACCAGTGGATAGAGGTAGTGATGAAGTTCTCATGTGACCAGTGACTAGAGATAGTGATGGGGTTTTCGTGTGACCAGTGACTAGAGGTAGTGATGAAGTTCTCATGTGACCAGTGACTAGAGATAGTGATGGGGTTCTTGTATGACCAGTGACTAGAGGTAGTGATGGGGTTCTCATGTGACCAGTGACTAGAGGTAGTGATGGGGTTCTCATGTGACCAGTGACTAGAGGTAGTGATGAGGTTCTCGTATGACCAGTGACTAGAGGTAGTGATGGGGTTCTCATGTGACCAGTGACTAGAGGTAGTGATGAGGTTCTCGTGTGACCATTGACTAGAGGTAGTGATGGGGTTCTCATATGACCAGTGACTAGAGGTAGTGATGAGGTTCTCATATGACCAGTGATTAGAGGTAGTGATGAGGTTCTCATGTGACCAGTGACTAGAGGTAGTGATGAGGTTCTCGTGTGACCAGTGACTAGAGGTAGTGATGGAGTTCTCATGTGACCAGTGACTAGAGGTAGTGATGAGGTTCTCGTGTGACCAGTGACTAGAGGTAGTGATGGAGTTCTCATGTGACCAGTGACCAGTGACTAGAGGTAGTGATGGGGTTCTCGTATGACCAGTGACTAGAGGTAGTGATGGGGTTCTCATGTGATCAGTGACTAGAGATAGTGATGAGGTTCTCGTGTGACCAGTGGATAGAGGTAGTGATGAAGTTCTCATGTGACCAGTGACTAGAGATAGTGATGGGGTTCTCGTATGACCAGTGACTAGAGGTAGTGATGGGGTTCTCATGTGACCAGTGACTAGAGGTAGTGATGGGGTTCTCATGTGACCAATGACTAGAGGTAGTGATGGGGTTCTCATGTGACCAGTGACTAGAGGTAGTGATGAGGTTCTCGTATGACCAGTGACTAGAGGTAGTGATGGGGTTCTCATATGACCAGTGACTAAGAGGTAGTGATGGGGTTCTCATATGACCAGTGACTAGAGGTAGTGATGAGGTTCTCGTGTGACCATTGACTAGAGGTAGTGATGGGGTTCTCATATGACCAGTGACTAGAGGTAGTGATGAGGTTCTCATGTGACCAGTGATTAGAGGTAGTGATGAGGTTCTCATGTGACCAGTGACTAGAGGTAGTGATGAGGTTCTCGTGTGACCAGTGACTAGAGGTAGTGATGAAGTTCTCATGTGACCAGTGACTAGAGGTAGTGATGAGGTTCTCGTGTGACCAGTGATTAGAGGTAGTGATGGAGTTCTCATGTGACCAGTGACTAGAGGTAGTGATGAAGTTCTCATGTGACCAGTGACTAGAGGTAGTGATGAGGTTCTCGTGTGACCAGTGACTAGAGGTAGTGATGAAGTTCTCATGTGACCAGTGACTAGAGGTAGTGATGGAGTTCTCATGTGACCAGTGACTAGAGGTAGTGATGAAGTTCTCATGTGACCAGTGACTAGAGGTAGTGATGAAGTTCTCGTGTGACCAGTGACTAGAGGTAGTGATGGAGTTCTCATGTGACCAGTGACTATAGGTAGTGATGAGGTTCTCGTGTGACCAGTGACTAGAGGTAGTGATGGAGTTCTCATGTGACCAGTGACTAGAGGTAGTGATGGGTTTCTCATGTGACCAGTGACTAGAGGTAGTGATGAAGTTCTCATGTGACCAGTGACCAGTGACTAGAGGTAGTGATGGGGTTCTCGTATGACCAGTGACTAGAGGTAGTGATGGGGTTCTCATGTGATCAGTGACTAGAGGTAGTGATGAGGTTCTTATGTGACCAGTGACCAGTGACTAGAGGTAGTGATGGGGTTCTCGTATGACCAGTGACTAGAGGTAGTGATGAGGTTCTTATGTGACCAGTGACTAGAGGTAGTGATGGGGTTTTCATGTGACCAGTGACTAGAGGTCGTCAGTCAATCTGTCGTCAGTCAATCTGTCGTCAGTCAATCTGTCATCAGTCAATGTGCCATCAGTCAATCTGTCAGTCAGTCAATTTGCCGTCAGTCAATCTGTCGTCAGTCAATCTGTCGTCAGTCAATCTGTCGTCAGTCAATCTGTCGTCAGTCAATCTGTCGTCAGTCAATCTGTCGTCAGTCAATCTGTCGTCAGTCAATCTGTCGTCAGTCAATCTGTCGTCAGTCAATCTGTCGTCAGTCAATTTGTCGTCAGTCAATCTGTCATCAGTCAATCTGTCGTCAGTCAATCTGTCGTCAGTCAATCTGTCGTCAGTCAATCTGTCGTCTGTCAATCTGTCGTCAGTCAATCTGTCGTCAGTCAATCTGTCATCAGTCAATCTGTTAGTCAGTCAATCTGTCGTCAGTAAATTTGTCGTCAGTCAATCTGTCGACGTCAATATGTCGTGAATCCAACTTCATCAGTCAATCTGTTAGTCAGTCAATCTGTCGTCAGTAAATTTGTCGTCAGTCAATTGTTAGTCAGTCAATCTGTCGTCAGTCAATCTGTACGTCAGTCACCCCCCCCCCCCCCCCCCCCATCTGTCGTCAGTCAATCTGTCGGTAGTCAATATGTCGTCAGGTCAATCTGTTGTCAGTCAATCTGTCGTCAGTCATCGTCGTCAGGTCAATCTGTCGTCAGCAATTGTCGTCAGTCAATCTGTCGTCCGTCAAATCTGTTTTGTCAGTCAAATCTGTCGTCAGGTAATCTGCGTCCGTCAATCTTCGTCAGTCAATCTGTCGTCAGTCAATCTGTTAGGTCAGTCATCTGTCGTCAGTAAATTTGTCGTTTAGTCAATCGGTATCAGTCATCTGTCGTCAGTCAATCTGTCGTCAGTCATCTGTGTCGTCCCATCGTCGTCAGTCAATCTGTCGTCAGTCAACTGTCGTTCAGTCAATCGTGTCTTCAGTCAATCTGTCGTCAGTCAATAGTCGTCAGCAATCTGTCGTCAGTCAATCTGTCGTCGAAATTGTCGGTCAGTCAATCTGTCGTCAGTTCAATCTGTCGCAGTCAATCTGTAGATCAGTCAATCTGTCGTGCGTCATCTGTCGTAAGTCAATCTGCGTCAGTCAATCTGTGTCAGTCAATCTGTCGTCAGTCAATCTGTCGTCAGTCAATTGTCGTCAGTCAATCTGCGTCAGTCAAGTCTGTAGTCAGTCAATCTTGTCGCAGTCAATCTGTCGTCAGTACAATCTGTCGTCCGTCATCTGTCGTCAGTAAATGGTGTCGTCATCTGTCGTCAGTCAATCTGTCGTCAGTAAATTTGTCGTCAGTCAATCTGTCGTCAGTCAATCTGTTAGTCAGTCAATCTGTTAGTCAGTCAGTCAATCTGTTAGTCAGTCAATCTGTCGTCAGTCAATCTGTCGTCAGTCAATCTGTTAGTCAGTCAATCTGTCAGTCAGTCAATGTGTCGTCAGTCAATCTGTTATCAGTCAATCTGTCGTCAGTCAATCTGTTAGTCAGTCAATCTGTCAGTCAATCTGTCGTCAGTCAATCTGTTAGTCAGTCAATCTGTCAGTCAGTCAATGTGTCGTCAGTCAATCTGTTGTCAGTCAATCTGTCATCAGTCAATCTGTCGTTAGTCAATCTGTCATCAGTCAATCTGTTAGTCAGTCAGTGTGTTGTCAGTCAATCTGTCATCAGTCAGTCAATCTGTCAGTCAGTCACTCAATAAGTTTGTCAGTCTGTCAATAATTCTGTCTGTCAGCCTGTCACTGCTGTTGTATTTCAATTAAATGCCACACATTTTTAATTTTTTTTAAATGACTCGGCTATAGTATTACTACTCTAATTTCATTATTTTTATCCTCATCAGTCAGGATTTTTTTTTTTTCTAGTTATACATTGCTGTTGTTGTTAATTATTATTATTAATAATATTATTAGTATTACTACTACTACCGCTGTTATTATTATTATTATTATATGTAGGTAATAATCCCAGTTGGCCTTCGCTTGTGATGGAGTCTAATTTACCAAAGGATCTGGTCATCCGGACTGCTGGGAATGTCATATGTCTACCATTCAGAGATCGTTTTCCATGAGCTGTTCTCTGGGAGCCTTGGGGTTCTCTGCAGTCACTCTACTGTATACATCTTCTATGAGACTGAACTACAAACTAGCTGTACTAGTTGTCATTTCACTGATTTCGTTTCATTCACACTCATATGATCTAGTAGACTTGGTAGCGTGACATGCTACAATTATTTGCAGAAAATCAAAGTTTAAAATGGGTGTATGTTAGCAGTAAGCTTGCTTGGTTCTGTTGTGGTGTGATTGAGGATCTGTTACTAAAACTGATGTATATTATTATTTTTATTCAGTTTTGTTTAAATAAGTAGAAGGCAGCAATAGCAAACATGAGTATACTAACTTGGCAAGTGTAAAATCGGAGTAAAGAATATCAGAACCCGTTACACATTGAGGGAATGCTATTGCGACTATGGCCTCTACTTGTAGATGCATTAGATCCAATTGCACACATTCCATATCCTGAGATGCATGTACAAAAAGTTGTGCTGTAAGGTATATAATATACCACCATATAGGTAGGAAGGCCATGCAGTTGTTATGCATTCAGTGTGGTGGGTGCTAACTACATGAACCTCATCATTGTACTATTGCATCGCTCATGATGACACTAACATTGCACAGGACCACAACCTCCACCTATTTTTTAACCTATGGCACATATCTAAATACAAATTGCATAACAATCAGTTCAGACACAAGAAAAATGGTATTTAGAGAGACTGCAGTTGCTGTGCAATTAAATTGATACTTGCTTGGGATCATGCTATGGCTCCACCTTACGTAGGAAGAGCCCATGGTCACCATGTAATAAGTATTGTTAGTGTGATAAAGGAAGAACATGTTCTACTATGTAAGGACACGTTTAATCCCCAAGGTCTTGGATTTCGCGCCTCATGCATATTAAATATGCATGATATTATTATTATGCATGCATATTAAATATGCATGCATTACTGATTATCTGGAAATCCATTGCACACCCTGCAGCATGACACTAATTGCTCAGCGACCAAGGCCTCCACCTGTGATCTGCACCATCTGCACACCTCCGCAGGACCAGTTGCATAGCGACCAAGGCCTCCACCTGTGATCTGGGCCAAACTGACTTTTGAGAAATAAGTTGCTAATGTATCTAAAAACTACGGGTAGAGTGCAGTAGACACACTGGTCTATGAATCTGAATGAGATGGTTTGATCTGTATGCATACATGCATGTAGCATAGCCAGTGTGTAAGCATTGTTTAGAATAACTAAGGAACAACACTGCTGTGATTGCATGTCATTGATCAAAATATCACAATAACACCACCACCTGTCCCCAGTAATGAGGTATATTCTGTTGCTATCGCCCTCTGTATCCCAGATAAACGTCCATTTGCAGCAGAATAATAAGCAGACAGGAATATTAGGTGTTCAACACTACCAGCTGATCATATGACTTCCTTTATTTTTTTCAATTCATTTAATACAGACATGCAATAATCACAATCCAACAAAAGATAATCAACAGCAAAATAATCACAAAAAGAAAAAAAAAACAAAGGCGTAATGTTCGATAGACATGTCGTACAAACTTCACTTGTACTTAGAGATAGTCTTCATTTACTTCTTGAAATCACTTCATTGTAATCGTTACAGCCTGACAAAAAGAGAAAACATTAATAAAATGCAACAAAAACATATATCCCAGTTACATACCTGTAGCTCTTATGAACAAGACAGTGGTGCTTCACATGGCTGTGTTCAAACATCTAGCATAGTACATCCTCCAACACGTGCTCATAGTTCCTCAACTCCACCAATTAGTGTCCATCTAAGAACATGCACACACATCCAAATACAAATTTGTAAATCTCTTGCTGCCGCTAAGCGGTCATGCACACCTGGCAGACCCAGGATGCCTGTGCACTAAGCAGGCACTGTGAGCCATGCAAGCAAAGCTCCTGGAGCCAGGCTAGGAACTAGCAGGAGAATAGGCCTTCCTCACAGCAAGTGGCGTGGCCACCCAAAGACCCACCTGGACCATTGCTGTTTCATGAGAAAGGCCTTGAATTTGCACCCCAGCAAATGCCAGGTACCCAATCACAGCTGGGTGGACTGGCTGGAGGCATATGGAAAACCAAATGGAAAATTGCCAGAGTGGGGCTTGAACTTGGCCCTGAGCCAAGGACATAACACACACACAACCACACACACACACACACACACACACCTTGAACCGTGCCACCCTCAAAGGGTGATGCTCCTCTGCTAAGCAGATTGACAGTTGCATAGTGGTTAATCATTTTCTTGGTCTTGTTGTAGCACATCTGTGTCTAGCTATATCTTGGCCCCTTCTAAATGACCTCTATTGCAGGTAAAGGGTAAGAGAGTAGGGACACACACACACACACACACACACACACACACACAAGTAAGTGGGTTCAATGCAGGATATAACTAGCACTAGTTTCCCATTCACATTTTCCAAGCCACCGACCCAGCCTTCACCAAAAGTGACAGAACTAAAAAAATATTGCATTTTGAATTTATTACAAATGCGCAATAGATGGACAAAAGCTATTCACAGTGGAGCTGTTGTTGGGTCAAGGTGATATCAGTTTATGCTCATGTGCTTCAAATAGCTATGCTAATGTTACGTCTGATATAGCTGTTCTCCAATAAAACTTGTGTAGCCAGAGGGTTGTGAGAGTAGTACTAACCCATGGAGATGAAATAGACATCAGGACCATTATCAACGACCATGAAAAAAATTTTTTTTCAGTGATGGTTGCATGAGAAACTAGTAACTTTGTGCGGCCGTATCAAGGCTTTAGCTCACCTAGACAAACTCTTTACCCGCTGCTATACTGGGAAGGGGTCTGGTGGTATTAGTATTCAAAAGGAATGTAATTAGTCCTTTACCAGGATGCTCCATAATTAAAATCTAACTGAACATAAAAGTATCACACTTGGGTTTTTGGCTAAAAGCACATTACTGCCGTATTTAGATATGGCTTTTAGAATTCAGGAAAATGCCAATCATCTATGGAGACTCAGTGTAAGCATTCAAAACCTTTTCCTTACCCTGTTGGTAGTATTATCTCTACCACTTACAAGCCCAAAAATTAGTTATAGATGCAATTCTTTCAACCCTTCCCACTATCTTAATCTTTAGCCACTTTCTCTACTAAGTTCACAGCCACTCCTCAGTGGTTACTACCAAGTTCTACAAGACTGCAAGTAAGCAGTGGACGTTATTGGGAGGAAGAGAGAGGAGGAGATTTGAATCAGAACTATGTTCTAATTATATCATACATTTCCCAGCATAGGGGTAGGTAAAGGTAGGGTTTCCTAGAGACTATGGCAATGCTGGAATTCCCTCCCCCCACCCCCATCCCATTTCGTTCACCCTCCATACTTTTTCCCTGACAAAACATTTTAAGAAAAAAATTAAAAAGATATATGAAAAACCACAGCCTTACTGTACTGTTAGTTCGTTTAAAATGTCAAATACTTCTTTATAAAGTTGAGGTGCATAATTCATAATAGTTTGTCCTGTTTTCATCTGTCTGACTTCAATATTATCATTTGGCTAAATTAACTCTACACAAAATCCCCCCCCCCCCCCCCTGTATAAATCACCTAAGACAAAACCTACCTAAAAATTGTAAATGATGCTTCCAGGTGAGGGGTTTTCCTCTGACGTCTCATGTAAGTTTGCAACGTGTCTTTTACTCCTCGTAGTGCAGCCACGCCCTTTTCTCCCCAGCTTGTAGTAAAGACCCTTTACCAATCATTGTCCGTCATGCGTGGTATAAATTCTCCAGTTTTCGCGTATTTTGTGCGTGGTGGTGGTGTGAGTTGTACGAGGCAGATGGTGAAGGTCAGGCTCGACGGAGCCCCCCTGAAGAGAGATGTGATTGAGATGAAGTAAATTTTTAGTGGTAGTGATTTAGTGTGGGTGAACTAGTGTGATCGTAATTTGTGGTGTGCGCTATTTGTATAATGTTTGAGTTTGACTTAGGGTAGCTACAACTTTTTAATGACCATTGATTGAAAATTGTATTAGTATCTTGCAGCAGTAAAGAGAAGCCTCAGCATCATAGATGCAGCCCCCAGAATATATGCTGAATAAATCTGCTGGGATGTTGGTTCAAAAATTTGGCAGTCATTATGTAGTAGTAGACAGTAGCCAGCTACTTCTAAATTGTGAATGCATATTTTATCTGGAACTTGCACGTAGTAGATCAGGCAACTGTCTATAAAACCCTAACCTCAGTCAAGGGTTAATTTTGTGTATTTTATAGATTCACTGCTGACAAACAGGGATAGAGCTGCAGACACAGATTGTATTGCTTGGCATAACATGGGGCAATGTGAGTACTGAGACATTGATAAGGAGTTACTATTGTGTTAAAAGTACTCGATCACATTTTAGCACACATTCATATTTACTCAAGTCAGGAGTGTTTGATGAATGCAAGCACATGTTTGGGCTATATTTAGAATCAGGAGTCTAACACATCTTGAGGTTACTTTCATTAACTTTTTTTCTCATCTCTATTTTCAGGCTGTTGGGAGTTCCACCATGCTATCTGCAGCATTGATGGAGCTAAGAGGACACTGGAGCTTATGAATATAGAAGTCTGAATAGGTCTGACTTTACTCCTCTACAGTGCACCTCCACTGGACAGCTGACACTGTGGAATAGCCCCCAAATGATTCTAGTAACGGCAGATACATGCTGCACTTCTATATTAACTAACGGTGAGATTCCGTTTTTCTAGTTAGTAGAGTACCTCCACATACTTAGTGCTTGGATTTTGTAGCTGATATATGAATTATAAGAGAATGCACAAAGGTTGCGTGATGATTACTTATAACGTTAGAGTGGAGAGGCTAATATACATTAGTGACCATTGGTTGGAAAACTGTGCATCATGTGGCACAAAAAATTGAGAGTTCGTTAGTATAACATGTCTATTGACAAGACACCCTATACCAATGTATTGAAATGTCACCTCTTTTAGGATTGGTGACCTTTACCAAATACCATGATGGCTAGACTCCTTGTGATATATGTAGGATTAGCCTAGTAACTATGATACACCTTAAGTGCCTACCACAGGACTGTCAACTCTCTCACTCCAACAATAACTGTTTAAATACTTTATGCTTGTCAGATACCTAACGTGTGATTGCTGACTAAATGTGAGTCCTGGTGAATGGGCCTGTTAATTGGAATTAGGGACCCAGGGTTTCATACAGGATTTTCAGTTGGGGGGGGGGGGAGAGAATTTTCAGTGAAATTTTCCCAGAAGTTTATAATCTGGCCAAAATTTTACTAGCACTTCCAGTTGGAACAGCAACCATCGAAAGATCGTTTAGTCACATGAAGATGATAAAGACCAGGCTAAGGAATCGCTTGTCTGATGAAAACTTGACTCACCTTATGAGAATTGCCATTGAAGACCCTGACTTAAGTGAAGTTAATCTTAATGAAATTCTGGACATTTTTAAAGAAAAAATATGCGCATTAGACTGTAATTGGTATATTATTCTTAAAAGTTCGTGTAAAGAAATGAGTTTGGGGGGGGGGGGGAGATCCCAGGGCTCCCCCCCTCCCTGTATGAAACACTGGGACCCTTTACCAAGTTCTAGACTGGGTTACTGTATTTGACATAGTTTACGGTTGACCAAATGCCTGTGACACAACCTCAATATTTTCCAAGGTTTTAGGAATTCTTTACTAAATATTCAAGGCACCCTTTACCATGAAATTGGTTGATGTAGGATCGGGAACCCTTTACCAAGTACTTGTGTTACCTTATTGTGACAACACACCCTTTACCATTTATTTGGTTGACCAGGTTCAAGTACCTATTTAGATCTGGAACCCTTTACCATATATCTGATTTACGTTGTTGTGACAAGACATTCCTTACCGAGCAGATGTGTTCTAGAATATTCATAGGGAGTGCTTACCTAAACATTACTATTTTAAAATGCCATATATTATTGATAAACGTTATTATCTGTATTAAATTAGAATGATGTGGGTGTGGGCTCGATTACGTCTGGATTACTCGCTCCCTTCTCTCGCTCCCTTCTCTCGCTCGCACCTGGAGACAGCAAAGTAGTTGCTGCCACCAGAGTGTATGCCTCCTGCTGACTACCCGGCGAACCGTACCCGCCCGAAGGAATAGGTTTTAGGTAGGATTAAATTACTTTAAACACAGGATAACGACACACAGCGAATTGAGATGAGTGACATAGAACTAACTCGAACCACGAGACACAACTTAAATACTAACACAAACTCCGCCTACTGTTCACACAAAATGCTGCAATGTTCTGGGTCTTGTGATCGTACAATCCTTGCTAACACACATACACACGCTACCGCTACCTACTGCACATGACCATAAAACTCAACAAAAATACTTCTGACTACAAAACTTAACATTGATAAAGATCTCATGTGGGCAGGCCCACAGTGGGGTAGTGGCAAAATTCTAGTAACTTTTACGGCTATCCAATTTAGCGTAAATTCTATAATTGTGGAGCTAGATTAACAGCAGTAATTTGTTGTACGCTATAGTTTGATTGATTGAATGAAATAAGCGGCTTGATAGACCGTGTAGGCAACAATTGGAAGCCTATACAATCATATACAGTTCTGTTTCTGATCCCACTAAAGATCCCTATAAAATGACTTCAGTGAACCTTTACTTAATAAAGTTTTCTGATTCCACTTGGTAAAGTCTGTGTTATATACACTTTATAGACTAAAGGTTTGAATTATAGGCAATTAGGTAAAAAATTTCTGATCCTGTGGGACCTTGGAAAGATCTGTATCGTAGACATTTCATGTAGGTAAAGGGTCACAGGGACATCTTTAAGGTCTGTAGCATGGGCACTTTGTATTGGTAAAGGGTCACAGGCACTCTATAAAGGTCTGTATTATAGAGACTTCATGTTGGAAGGGTCACAGGCACTTCATAAAGGTCTGTATCATGGGCACTTTGTATTGGTACAGGGTCACAGGCACTTTATAAAGGTCTGTATTATGGACACTTAATGTTGGTAAAGGGTCACAGGCAGCCTATACAATCATATAGCACTTGTATACAGTTCTGTATACTTGTGTACAGTTCTGTATCATATAGCACTTGTATACAGTTCTGTTTCTGATCCCACTGAAGGTCCCTATAAAATGACTTCAGTGAACCTTTACTTAATAAAGTTTTCTGATTCCATTTGATAAAGTCTGTGTTATATACACTTTGTAGACTTGGACTATTTTTAAAAAGGTTTGTATTATAGGCACTTAGGTAAACAATTTCTGATCCTGTAGGACCTTAGACATTTCATGTAGGTAGAGGGTCACAGGGCCGTCTTTAAGGTCTGTAGCATGGGCACTTTGTATTGGTAAAGGGTCACAGGCACTTTATAAAGGTCTGTGTTATAGACACTTCATGTTGGTAAAGGGTCACAGGCACTTCATAAAGGTCTGTATCATGTTTGTATTGGTAAAGGGTCACAGGCACTTTATAAAGGTCTGTGTTATAGACACTTCATGTTGGTAAAGGGTCACAGGCACTTCATAAAGGTCTGTATTATGGGCACTTCTTGGTAAAGGATCCTTGCTTAAGCTATATTTGAAGATTATTTGATCGTCATAGTGTGAGTGTATGGTGGGGAGGAGAGAAATATTTTAGTTTGTTCTTAACTATTACATGAAGTGTGCAGTAAGACTGGTAGGGAACTGAAGTCAGTTTGTTCTTAACTATTACATGAAGTGTGCAGTAAGACTGGTAGGGAACTGAATAGTCAGTTTGTTCTTAACTATTACATGAAGTGTGCAGTAAAACTGGTAGGGAACTGAACAGTCAGTTTGTACACAAGTGGGTATCAATACAAAAGACACTTAGTAGAATGTTTCCAATCATATAGTGTTGATATGATACTAATAGGTTAAATGAAAGTGTGGATGAACTTCATAAAGACTTCAAGAGAAAGTGTGGGACATGACTTGAGTGTCAAATTATATCCATGGAATAATTAACGAAGTTGGGTCCTTATTGTCTTCTAAACATTACTATTGTTGTTGTCGTCATTTTTAAACAAGTGCAATATATGTTTTATTTAAATTTACTTTTGAAAAAAGTATGACATGCTGAGATTTGGGAAAGGGTATGGAATATCCGAAGTCAATTATCATTATGTTTTGTTGTTTTTTGTTTATTGTTGCTGTTTGTAGATCACAGCTGACATGAGTGATGAACAGTTCTAATCATCCTGGCTGTATGAAGAATTCCTGAGCATCTTCATTCATTCATGAACAGTTAATTCTTCACCTATCACACAGATACAATGTCACATCACGGACTAATATTTATTGCATTTTCTGATTACTGGAATATATTTTACACACTAAAATATATGGCTATAAAGTGAGTATTGTAGAACACCATTTGGAGTGTTGTAGTAGATAGTTTAAGGGAGTATCACAACACCCCATTGGTAGAGTATCAATAACACCATATTTGGTGCATTATGAGCCCTAATAGGGGTGTAGTAGAACTTGGACATGGGCGTACCACAACACCCCATTTGGTATAATGAAGGGTGTACAGGGGTGTAACTGAACACTTCCTCTAGGTGAAATGGAAACACCCCATGCGGAGTAGTACAGCCAGTGTTACCTGGACACCCCAAAACGGGATTCCCATACACCCCATTTTTAACAGTGTATAACAAAAAGGTTTTCCTTAGACTGCTTGCTCTCACCAGGATTTAGGAGTATACTATAAAGTGTTGTGATACATCATAGGGTGTTATGGTACACTATAAGGTGTTTCATTAAACACCTACTTTATAGTAGGGTGTTATGATGCACCATAGAGAGTGTACCATTACACCCTAGTAAGGGTGTACCGTTACACCCCATTTTTTACTGTGTATTCTGATGTGCAGCAACTTAATGATATTCATAGCACTCCTGTTCTGATGTGCAGCAACTTAATGATATTCATTGTACTCCTGTTCTGATGTGCACCACTTAATGATATTCATAGCACTCCTGTTCTGATGTGCACCACTTAATGATATTCATAGCACTCCTGTTCTGATGTGCAACACTTAATGGTATTCATAGCACTCCTATTCTGATGTGCAGCAACTTAATGATATTCATAGCACTCCTATTCAGTCTGTAGCACTCCTATTCAGTCTGTAGCACTCCTATTCAGTCTGCAGCACTCCTATTCAGTCTGCAGCACTCCTATTCAGTCTGTAGCACTCCTATTCAGTCTGTAGCACTCCTATTCAGTCTGTAGCACTCCTATTCAGTCTGTAGCACTCCTATTCAGTCTGTAGCACTCCTATTCAGTCTGTAGCACTCCTATTCAGTCTGTAGCACTCCTATTCAGTCTGTAGCACTCCTATTCAGTCTGTAGCACTCCTATTCAGTCTGCAGCACTCCTATTCAGTCTGTAGCACTCCTATTCAGTCTGTAGCACTCCTATTCAGTCTGTAGCACTCCTATTCAGTCTGTAGCACTCCTATTCAGACTGTAGCACTCCTATTCAGTCTGTAGCACTCCTATTCAGTCTGTAGCACTCCTATTCAGTCTGTAGCACTCCTATTCAGTCTGTAGCACTCCTATTCAGTCTGTAGCACTCCTATTCAGTCTGTAGCACTCCTATTCAGTCTGCAGCACTCCTATTCACTTTGGAGCACCCTATTCAAAATGTTGCACTAATTTTGGCAGTGATCACCTCCCATAAAAAGAAGCAACAAAATCAAGTCACGTTATTTAAAATTTTCTCTGTGATATTCTTAATAGTAGTTGTAACGCACAATACTTTCACACAACTGAACATACCTACGCAAGACTTACCTTCGTGGTTCGTCTAGTGGACAATGAATTGTCAAGTAAATGCTGTTGAGTAGGGCTTATAACTGTGACAAATACGCCATTAACTTACCACCGCCACTAACTCGAATAGAAATGGAGCTCCCATAAGATTTTGAGTTTTAACTGCACCCGCAAAACAATTCAAAGCCGTAAACAATTCGATTTCTAAGGTGATACGGGTAATGGTCGCAAAACCAGAGGATTCTGTTTAGTGAAGTTTGGGACGGGGTCGAACGCCGAGCGAACACAAAAATACGGAGGGTCAAAGTACAAAATGACATACATACGTCCAAACATATATATAAACTAGTGGTGCGCTCGAATAGCGCAAATGCATGGCGAGCGAGCAGACTCTTTTTACAGAAAAAATAGGACAGAAATTACATCTAACTGTAGTGCACAGAGTAACCCTTTCCATTCTCAGTTAATCAGAGAATCTAAAGTCTCTGATCCCAGACTAAACTAAACAGAATTACCTGAATAAACTTGGAAAGCAGTGGCAAAGAAGCGCAGCTTGACAAAGACTTCACAATTGTTTCAAGAAGAGAGTAGCTGTAAACTTTTTGGTTGAAACAAAGTTGCTTAAGGCAGTGCAGTATGATTCTCCGCGCTCGTTAATTGAAAAATACTGGAACTGTGAACGCTTTACCTAACTTACGTAATTAGAAGCGCGCGCGTTAAAAGAGCCTACGTACCATCCATACATACATACATATAACATATACCCGATTTTGCATTATCCACCCCTAATAGTATCTCGCTCGCTCGATAATAAATAAATAAATAAACAAACATCCCCGATTTTCGATTGTGTTACCCCTGTAAGTGTCTCGCTCGCTACGCTCACTCGCCAAAAAGTCTGTGAAAGAGAGAGAATACATTTAATGAGTAAAAGAGGTCGAGAAACAAAATAAGAAATTGTACATTGATTGAAAGTACTACAAAAAATGTATGTAATTGCAATTAAATACAATTGTGATGTATTTTGACCCCAACTCTGGCACTAAGTACGAAACATGGAACAATTGGTCATGTGACTCTAACGGCAATGATTTAACGTTCCCATGAAAAAGGGGAGGTTCACGGCCAGTGTGCTTTAGTAATAAAAAATGAAGTGATAAGTAAATAAAGGCTGAGCCAAGCTGCTGTAGCTAACTCTAATTAGAGCACAGCAAGAGTCACTACAATATAGCTAGAAAAAAAATAGTTGGAAGATACAATCGGCATGAAAGCAATTCTGACAATCACATAAGTTGGGTATTCTTGAAACAGTAACCTGTTAGACAGATCAGACATTTCTAATGCAACCTAAAAAGTGAAGTCCCCTTAGCTATTTCCAAAGGTCATTGTCCATTGGCATAGTCCCTCTTATCCACCATACATAGAGGTTGCAGGTATAATGGCATAGTTGCCAAGTGTACCGGAACATCCGGTACAGTACCGGAATTATCAGATCTGCAACGTACCGCACCGGAATTACTACTTAGCCTATTGTTGCACCGGAATTACTACTTAGCCTATTGTTGTACCGGAGCTGCCAGCTCTGCAATCTATTCATGCGTCGCGTGGCCAGCTCTGAATTTCTACGCGGATCAATTAACTTTGGCGCCAAAAAAATCTACAGGTTACCGCGAAGCAGGAGGACAAACGGGTCCCGAGCTATAAATGTATAACTGTTGTGTACTAGTCTGAAACAGTCACCTCAAATAACATCCTTCTATTATACTTTCAGGGTACGGAATGAGGCTCTACAGCCATTAGAGCAGCTCAAAACTCTGTCTCAACGGTGACCAACTCCATCCTGACTGGTACCAGCTCCTACTATTCCACCAACATTGTATTCAGACTTGGCTGGTATAGACTCCGTCATCATCACTTCAGTTCTTTCTGTCGGGATTGCTACCACTATATTCTTCAGCCCTATCACCTACAAGTCTGAAATTTGTGCAGAACTACTCCGCTCTCACTAATGAGCAACCAACTCCAAGCAACATTGGAAATACGCCAAGCAACATTGGAAATACGCTGTCACTTCTGCTCCGGACTAACCTTTTCCAAAGTTACAACGGCAATCTCACGGCTCATTATTGTATTTCTTATTTTTGTTTACAAATGGGCTCTTTTAAGAGCTACCACTAGTCAATTGGTTATGCTGTCTTACCAATACATTGCGCGTTCGCGGAGCTCAACGTTATGGGGGCGGGGTAAAATAGCGAATCAGTAGTCAACTTGAAAATATAAATCGATATTTCGTGGAATTGATCGTTGAATTGAATCCAAATTTTGCGCACAAGCAGCATACCCCCCTTAGAATAAAGTTACAGAGAGATTTTTTTAGAATAACGCAGGAGTATAACGGCACGAAAATTTTACTATTTACAAAAAAAGAATATAGATATTTATTAGAAATATGGCTCTGTAATGTTGCGAAGAAGCCCGCTAGCTACCTCTGGAAAAAAAAAGAGCACGCTAGTTCCTTCGGCCGCTTCGAAATAACACCAAATAGTAGCGGTGTGCAGAGCTGTATCGCGGTCCCAGACGGGTCTTCATTCTTCATATTTGGCTTGCTGGAGTCCTCTGTTGGTGCTCATTCCATCTGTAACAACAAAGTAAGCCCACAGTACACAGAAAAAGAATTATAAAGACATAGCAAAAACAGTCAATTTGCGGTTAAGCGCCTCGGTTTCTGGTGGCAGGGCACCCTTAACGCTTTTCCAGTTTAACTGTTTAATGATCAACTGCTTACTAACTGTAAAAAAAGCTACACACAAAGTACTGACTACCAATAAAAAATATATTTTGAAATTGGAACTGAAAGGAATGTGGTCTATTGATAATGGGCATGGTTTAAGTGTGGCTTACTAAAATGGGTGTGATTTTGGGTGTGGCTCACTAAGATGGGTGTGGTTTTACCTGTACCTAAAATTAGTTTCATAAACTTGGCAACTATGTAATGGGTGTCATGTCTTCTTGCAGCAGAGGGGAAAAAATGAATGTTAGGTTAAATAAACAGCAGCTTGGATTTTTTTCACCTCATCCATTCTAAATCACTTATCACTTGGAATAATTAACTATATTATTAACACCACTTGTATATGTCTTAAACTTAGGAGGGAATTACAGGGAGTAATTGGGAGGAGAAAGAAATATATCATTATAATTAGGAGGCAACATAATTTGGAGGGAAATTTTGGGCTGAGCTTCTTCACTACAACACATGCTGCTGCAAATCTGTGTGGTTTGGACAACAAGTGAACAACAAGTGTGTGGTTAACATGTGTACACACAATATCTGGAAGACTGTGAATATCATTAGTGTGGTCAGATGTACTACTGTGAATATCATTAGTGTGGTCAGATGTACTACTGTGAATATCATTAGTGTGGTCAGATATACTACTGTGAATATCATTAGTGTGGTCAGATGTACTGCTGTGAATATCATTAGTGTGGTCAGATGTACTACTGTGAATATCATTAGTGTGGTCAGATGTACTGCTGTGAATATCATTAGTGTGATCAGATGTACTGCTGTGAATATCATTAGTGTGGTCAGATGTGATTGCATTGCTTTTTTGATGTGACACACATAAAAAATCTGTATATTATAGACTTACAATCAAGTGCCATCACACTAGTAGAATCAATCAAATGAAAAAATTAATTGTTTAAAGCAGAGTAACCTAGGTGGAGAAGTAAAACACACAACAACCAACCATATTTCTAAACACTCCCCATCATCCATTCTATATCGCTGCCCACACTACTAAAAATTCTGGTCAAGATCTTTTCTGAACTTTTAAGACCAAGTCAGATATGCTCAGATGATCTTGCAATGAATTTTTTGATCATATTTTTTCCAGAGTTCTTATTATTTCTTATCAGATATATAGTAAGGCAATGCAAGATCGTTTTTTCTCAAAAAAGGGCAGATAAATTGCATATTAATTCTTACAAGATCTTTGTCAGATAAAATACGAAAATCTTATCAGAACAGGCAAGATATACACTGTGTCTCTCGCAAGATCTTGTAAAATATAATTAAGAATAACTACTAACCAGCTCAGATTGAGTCAGAAGAAGTTTGGACAGGAGAGATATGACTGCATACTAGCTTAACGAAGTCTTAAATATATGTACATGTACAAACTTTAAGTGACAAAATGATGACTTAATAGAGGAACAAAGCTGGACAATGTCTCTCAAAATATTTGGGTTGTTTGATAACAAATATATGGTTCGTGTCGGGTGGCTTAATTAGTATTGCTTTTCCGGTAACACACTCAATTGGAATAGTACCAACTTTTTTAGGATTATTTATAGTTACTTAAGTCAACTTCAGCATTATATTTTAAAACAGGCCAATATGCATGCCCCACATGATTAAAAAGAGTATTATTGGAAGGTTCAAACTAAGGAACTGAGTGCAATAACAAATTTCTGAATTTCACCAGACTTTTCATTAGTATCATTATCATTATATGCAAACTGCAGTGTTGTTCCACTTGTGCTGTTCCTTGGCGGGAACATGGCTATATAATATCCCATTGCACAATGCTTTCCCCAACATTTCTGCAGTTCTTGTCCAACTACGGCAGACTCCAAATTAAGTGAAATCAGTTTGGATAATCAACCAATTTCACGAAATTAATGCTACATCAGCAACAAAAACAAGCTGGTCAGTCATTACTGATGTTTTACTGTGAATCATGTTCTTTAGGTGTATGGGCCATTTTGAATAGCATGAACAACTCAAACTAATTGAAGTGCTATTTCAATAGCTTTATTAGCGTTATTGACCCCCAATAGCACAAAGTTACCTGTGCTATCACTCGCTAATAGTAGGCCAGCTTTTATTTTAATCATTTCCAGTGTAGCTACACTATATAATGCACTCACTATCTGTGCATTTCAGGATTAGATTTTGCACATACTTCCCGTTCTCTTATCAAATAGCTCACTTACCCATGTTATTAATCTTACTTAATAAGTGCATTATGTTATACTTTATAAAGACTAATGTAACGTAGCAAGTTTTACTCTTGCCGATATGAGAGCAAAATTTTGTAGCCAAGGAACTGAATGTTTATTAGGTAACTTGGACTCAGACTAGACCATCCATATACAGAGCATGAAGTACATCTAGGGAAACAGCAGAGAATTTCATCGCAGGTTCAGCACGATCGAACAGATGATGATACTCCAGAAGTTATATGAGGGGTGTGGCTAAAATATTTACTTCCGGTCACTATAAAGGGGGGTTCGACCAAACCCCTCGACCCCCCCTTGGCTACGGGTATGAGCATGATGCTTTGAATCACACCACGTGATAAAAAGTGTGACAGAACTGAATTCCCATAACAACAAGAAATGGAGAACCCTCTATAGTTGGTTCATCAGCACATTTTCTAATACTTGCATTTGTTTGGGCAGGGAATTCTTGGGGAAGATATATACTCAAGCGCCATTCTGATAACATGGCTGACATATATACTCTTTAATAGAATTTACAATAGGAGTTAAAAATGATACACGGGCAGTTCACTAAAGGGAACTTACAATTACATTTTCAGAATTCATTCTAATGCTCGGTAGTAATTAAATTATATCTCCAAATACACTGGGCTAGACTTCTAAATCCCCTTCATCGATTCCAAATCCCCATCATCCATTTCCAAATCCCCATCATCCATTCCAAATTCCCATAATCCATTCTAAATCTACATTATCCATTCTAAATCCCCATCATCCATTCTAAATGCTTATCATCCATTCCAAATCCCCATCATTTATTCTAAATCCCCATCATTTATTCTAAATCCCCATCATTTATTCTAAATCCCCATCATTTATTCTAAATCCCCATCTTCCATTCTAAATCCCCATCATCCATTCTAAATCCCATCTTCCATTCTAAATCCCATCATCCATTCTAAATGCCTATCATCCATTCCAAATCCCCATCATTTATTCTAAATCCCCATCATTTATTCCATCCATTCTAAATCCCCATCATCCATTCTAAATCTACATTATCCATTCCAAATCCCCATCATTTTTTATTCTAAATCCCCATCATTTATTCTAAATCCCCATCATTTATTCTAAATCCCCATCTTCCATTCTAAATCCCCATCATCCATTCTAAATCCCATCTTCCATTCTAAATCCCATCATCCATTCTAAATGATTATCATCCATTCCAAATCCCCATCATTTATTCTAAATCCCCATCATTTATTCCATCCATTCTAAATCCCCATCATCCATTCTAAATCTACATTATCCATTCTAAATCTACATTATCCATTCTAAATCCCCATCATCTATTCTAAATCCCCATCAACCATTCTAAATTTCTACCATCCATTCTAAATCCCCATCATCCATTCTAAATTTCCACCATCCATTCTAAATCCCCATCATTTATTCTAAATCCCCATCATCCATTCTAAATCTACATTATCCATTCTAAATCCCCATCATCCATTCTAAATCCCCATCAACCATTCTAAATTTCTACCATCCATTCTAAATCCCCATCATTTATTCTAAATCCCCATCCATTCCAAATCCCCATCATTAATTCTAAATCTCCATAATATATTCCATCTATTCTAAATCCCCATCATCCATTCTAAATCATCTATTCTAAATCGCTCCTCTTTTCTAGGATTATAAAATTATACACAAACATGGCACTACATCAAAGATTACACTCCTGGTTTTGTTTCAGCAAAGCCGAGTGTATGTCTTCAGCACTAACCACAGAGTCCGTCGGATTAACGGCACAAAGCCAAAAAAAGGACATAATTATCTTGCTGAATCAAACTGTTTTACATTGCCCTTCATTTCTTCATCATCTAGCTAGCAACCTGAAACATTGACAGAGAATGTAATTACCTATTAAATGGCCAAGATAATTACCACTAATTCCATAGCTAGATGTACTCAGAACATTATGCCAAGTCCCACTGTTGCATTTCATCCATTCTTGATAGTTTTCTTGTAGAGTTTTAAAAATCTAAAGATGCAGTGTTTGATTATTACACATCACAAAGTACACCAGGTTCCAATTAAACAGTGCTGAAGTTTTACGTTTGCAGGCAGGCCATGCTAAGATTTTGAAAACAAAAAAAAACAAAAAAAACAGCAACAATTGATGCTGTCATATATTTCTATGACAACACACACATAGAGACACATACACACACACACACACACACATACAAACACACATACACTTGTCTCAAACTGCCCATAAAGGGTCACTCACTTGTCCCTCCCAACTGAAGGTATGAGTAGGGCTTCAACTTGGTTGGGGGTTGTGGGTACGTAGATGGACACCAAGGCCACCAGCACTCTCTCACACACACAAACACATACACACACACGCTGACTCCATCATAACGCCACACAGTGGTCAGTCAATATTACAACATTCTGGTCAGCTCTCATACACAATGCCACTCCAAATCTATTAGAGAAACTTTCTTTTTACAATAATTCTTACCATCCATTCTAAAACATACCAATAAATATTGATTGTATACAACACTCTATCTTCAATACTGCATTCGTACACTTTAGAAATTTATAATTATTCACTGTGTCCGTACTTAAATAAATAATTATTAGAAGGCTTTTACTTGCCACTTCTTTGATCACAATGGGATATGGGTTAGAGTGCACCTGGTGCTGCTGCCCACTTTATACTGCCAGTCTGTTAAATGACTGAAGATTTCATTTGAATGAACTCTTTCATTAAAATTGAGTTATTATGCCAGCTGAAGATTCATCATATTAAAGGAAATAATATCAGTTCAATGAAGACTATAAAATGGTATAGTTTTCTTGCCTGTGCAAAGACACTGTGAGCTGTGCAAGCAAAGTACACACACACACACACACGTGCGCACACACTCGCGCCCACACACACGTGCACACACACATGCACGCATACTTATCACAGAGCATGTTTCCAACCCCCGCAATAAATAATTCAGGTGGCAATCTAGGATTTCATACAAGGGGCTTCCAAATCTTACAACTATACTTTTTTGTTTACCATTTACTGAATTTATTAACTACATCGTCACAAATTCACTATTAATTATTTCTTGCACGCTTGATAACTACGTACACAACCACTCAAAGACTCACCCGTGAAGTTATATTGTCCTGGTTAGTTTTGTAGTAATTTGTTTTGTTTCTAACTTTTAACAGATACAGTAAACTAAACTTACCATTTGCTGTTACTGCTTATTGTGTGATGAAATTCATTAGTACATATAATTTGTAAGCAATATCTCATGTAATTATCTTAACAGATTGATTCGACATAGCGGTGATTTGGGCTTCAAGCTCAAGAGTTCAGCCATATCTCTGCACTCATAAACAATGATTACAATGGATATGAGATAATTAAGGGAATGACCAAATTTATAATTAATTAGATTCTCTGAATTCCTTTGCGTGAGAGCCAGTAGAAATCTTTGTTTGTTGATTCATGGGGAAGGCAAATGAGTGGAATTATCATATCAAGATGAACACGATGAACTCATACTTCAATGGCATAATTGTTGCTAATGTGCCATAAGAAAGCATCAGTATCGGCAGCTTATTGGTAATTCAGTCATTCTCGGCTAAAATAATTAATAATAGCAAATTTTCAGGGGGCGAGCACCCCCTGGCCCCCCCTAAATGAACCCCTGAATACCCACATGCTAAATATAATGACCCATTTAAAATATTAATTAAAACTTAACCCAACGTTTCGACTTCTTGCTGAAGTCCTCATCAGGGGTCAACTGAGGTCAAACTCTCCGTGGTGATATAATAACACAATGTAAACAGCAAAGATTTCTGGAGGGTATGCTTACTGCTTATTATATCCTGGAGGGTGGGTTGCATGCAGCATAGACAGCCAGCATCCTGGAAGCTCTAAACCTATATGTCTCTTATTGGTATATTGACCATTCATTAATGGCTGCCCTCTATTGATAGGGACACCATGCACTACCTGGTAGATAATTCCACCTGAGGCAATCCAGACTGAAGCAGAATGGTAAGTATTGAGGTTGAAAGTTACTCATCTGTATAATAGCTGTCTTATGCGTAGATTTTGAAGTTGTGGATTACAGACCCATCATGTGGGCTGACCAGCCACACAACACACCCACATTCTGGCTGTGGCTATGAGAAATTATCACTGATAATTGTCCCCGAGAGGGCACTTATTTTTGCAATCATTATTTTGAGTTACTAATTCTAATGTTATACCGAAGCTGTCAGTGTAAGAAACAGGATACCAGGCTAGGTAAAAAATATGTCGCAGTTAATGCAGCAAGGATCAAAATATCGACAACAAGATGTGCATCTCTTTCCATTTCTGTCACATTCAAATAAAAACAGTGGTGCCGATATCAGTGAGTTCACAAGACAAGACATTACACGTACTCCAATAAATAATTCTCCATGTCAGTCTTCATTAAAATCGAATGAAGTAACAGTTTGCAAAGAAAACTTGGCACAAGAAAAAGATTAAAAAAATATTCTTTAGTAGCTAAAAGAACCATATCCTATGCATGTTGTGGAGCCCGGGCCTGGCTGAATAAGAATGACTATGTGTGTCACCACTGGCAGCATTGCCAGTGGTGTCAGTGGATGCATGAACATGAACAATTGTAATTGTATGTGTGTGCGTGCGTTTGAGCGGGCTTTCCAGAGGGATCAGATATCTGATTGGCCAATGGATTGCCCAATTAGATGCACACAGCTAGCTGGTCTAATTAGTTTTATATCAACTATATATTGGACAGAGCTTGAGGACTGGTGTCTTTCTGTTCTATCTGTACGTGTATGCTCTGTGTACATCACTGTACTACTGAGGACCAGGCATAGCTACGGGCGTTTGAGAGAACTGGTGGCAGTGGAATCCTACCCCTCAGGTTGCTTGCCTAATCAATTGTTTACCTGAGGACCCCACACATGTTTACTTTATATTAAAAACAAATTCTTATGCATGCAATGTAAAACACTCTTTGTGTTACAAAGTTATTTTCTTTTGCAGACAATTAGCAATATACTGGGAAATAACATTTTAGCGGTATATCCACATAAAGCATGCCGCAAGGCCACTTTAAAATAAAGCCCACTCACCAATAATTGAATTTTTTTTTTCAAATTTGAATATTTAGTGTAATGTCTATATATCTCTCATCACATACACACATGCACACATATTTTTACACACCAAAAAGAGTACCCCATAACAAATGCATGGTCATATTTTGTTTTGTGCTGCTTAACACAGCTTACAAAACAACAACAACAACAACAAAAAATACCTAATTTAATTTTAATCCCTCTCTGTGGAAGTTATTTTAGCACGTACTATAGGTTAGACATGTGCAGATGTTAGTTGCAAAATTCCATAATGACTGATGTCTGTGTTTTGGAAAAGATGAATTATATATAATAAGCAATGTGCAGTGTACACACAAAATAAATGAGAAAAAATATTAATAAATAAATATATGAAGCACTAAAGGTGCGAACCCTCAGCGCTATTAAACACTACTTAGCTATTACAATATAATCTCCTTCCAAAAAACAAGCAATCTGTTAGCTATTTTTAATGAGGTATCAAAATAGCTCGACCAATGAAAATGGTACATGGAAACGCTGTCTTCATAAGAGAAGAAGCTAAATAGGCCAGAAACACTCACCTATATTTTCAACGCGAAACATCACTTCTTTCAAATCCGTTAACTTTCCTGAGCATAAATCAAACTACACCGCTGGCTGCAAGAAATTATTTGCTCACGTGATTATGACGTGATGCTAGGGGGCGTTGCCCATAAAGCTAGTACTTACCACGGAGCTGAAAGCTTCGCGTTTTCTAAACGTTAAGCCCGAAAATTAAAAAAGTAGCACAGTAAAAGGTCCTAAATCTTAGTCCTGAGTAAGTTCATACCTAAATCAACTGTTACTTGACAGTATTCTCCAAAATCAGAGCGTGACAAACAGACAGACAGACAGGACGACTACTATAACCCTCTCGCGCATGTGCGCTGAGGGTTAACAAATAAAGAAAAATAAAAGAAAAATTAGAAATAAAGAAAAGAATAAAAACAGTGTCACAAGAAATGGCTTACATCAACTCTTTTGCACTTTCTCCTCTACAACCATTGATTAGTATCCCATACTCCTCCTCCTGCAACCCATTACCTGTCAATATCCTCTTTCTTGCCACACTGCAGAGCTCTTTTAAATTACTCTCATCGTGCTGCCACAATCACCCAATGAGCCATATGATAACCACACCCTCTCCAGGATCGGCTGTCCTGGTGTCTGCCAATCGCTCTGACGTCCCATTAGGAGGTGTGAATGGCATAAGGACAAACTTCATATCACTGTAGTCCATGGAGAAGAGGAGTTTGAGGCAACCATGTAACAATTGTGAGTCAGTGGACGTCAGAACGGCTAGCAAACCTGGCTGTTAAAGGTAGTCAAACACAAACATTATTAATCCGAACCAAGTACAGTGATCTTACATGAATGTTTCCAGAAACCACATGTCGTATTTGTCGCTTTTCAGACTAGCTCAAATTAGGTTGGTATGTATGTGTGAAAACGAGTACCTATAATGCTTGTGAGTGTAACATTATATGTGCAGTCACCCTCAGTGTGCTCACCTGTTTGTTAAGTGCATAAGGTGTCACTCCTGGTCATCTTCCCTAACTTGGGCCAACTCTTCTTCATTCAGATAACGGTAACCAAGAGTTTGAATTTCTTCCAGTCTAGGGCATTGTCTACCAAGATATCTCTCTTGAGATCTGCTAGCTGAGAGATTGTTAGTTGCTCTATTTGGTCTGAACCCTACACACAAAAACAATCACATAAACAAAACACAAACAATATGACCAAATAAACACACATGACAAAACTAACATATGGAGCAAAATGAATTGTATGCTATTAACATACACAGTATCACAGTCGTCACTATACTGCTGTCCAGTTGTCATCCCTTACCTCTACTTCCAAGCCTTTCACGACTCTCATTATCCTTTCTGCCTTCTCAGACTCAGTCCATTCTCTGAACTCTAAACATTACATGACAGACACACACACACATATCAGACATTGTCAACATCACCAATGGGGGTTAAATACTACACTGTAAATACGAAACAAGCAATTTTAATTAGCTATTTCTTGACTCCACCCAATACAATTGTCTATAAGTGTTGTGGTTATAAATGAAAATGCTCCAATAACTACTCTATTAACAATCTACAAGCCAACAAAGTTACCACCAGTCTATTGAAAGAAAATATCCTTGGCTGCAGACAAGAAACAAAGCATGAAAAAGCACCCAACTATAATTAACGACTGAAACACACTCCTATTAGTATATTTCTATATTTAATGTACATCACATTATTATATAAATATATATAATGTATACATCACATATGTGATGTACATTAAAGAGCATCACTACACTATTTTTCTCTCACTTACTTTTATCACGTTACAAATATCTAACAAGCAAGAAGACTGGTATCAAGTCTACCACAATTAACAACAGTATGTGAAAACACATTTTAAATATTAAAATGCAGCAAGTTTCTATTTAGTGCACTTCATTACGTAGTGGTGGGATTTTAAGGAACATGGTTAGCAGCTGATTATTATACCCTTGCTTATAAAAAAAACAAAAAAAACAACAACAAACAAACGAAAAAAAATCAAAGCGAATGAATATCGTGCATATCAATTAATGGCAGGTTCTATTACGGAAAAAATTAAAACAAAAAATCCTGATTCATATCAGTCAACTGGTGAGTCAGTCTATCATCATTGCTGTCTGATGTTTAACAGTAATTGGGACAGTAATTTCAATAACATGAGTGTCTTGCAAATTGGGACAGTTGGCAACTGAGTTCTGTATAGTCTAGTTCTTCTATGAGTTCTTCTAGTTTGCCATTACAATGAGTTGAGATGATAAGACAACTTTTAGGGTCTGCACAAGTCAGTGTGAGCCATTTCCCTTTAATGCTTACTTATTGCTACTACTCACTGCATCTGTAGATGACACTTGAAGGGTGTACCAATTAACACCCACTTACCCATGAATCAATGAGATGATTCTCTAAATCTTGCCCACTATTGTAACACATGCAAAGGTGCACTTTGACTTGATTCCCACCAAAGTGGCTCATCTGCATGCAAAAAAATAATGGCACGTTAATATACAATTAACCTATTGCATTGGCAGTACTTTGCCATGTGAAGATTGTCCAGACTTAAGTTTACCTTAAAAAATAGAACCTCCACAACATTCAAGATGCTTACTATTCCCAGCAAAGTGACCAGTTTTCACACGAATACTGTGTATGGGTGCATGTGGTTGTAATGTATCAAGTGTACTTCTGCCTATATCTGCATGACTACAACCATGGGAAGATAAATGAAATACTAGAAAAACAGAATAACCGTTACAGCACCCTTTCATATCAAAAGTAATGTCCGTGCTCATACACATAGTTCCTATAAATGGTTGATGAACTGAAAGACCCATAGCAAGGCTAAATATTTATTTGATAGAACTAACATTAACATATGGGCTAGTGCATGGAACATCAGTTCATGAGAAAGCTTTAATTGTAAGTCAGAATTAAAGAGTAAACAGTGGCCAGATAACCATGTAACACTTTTTTTAAATAAATTTTCGAACCGATTATTGTGAACATTATTTTCACAAAAATATTAATGAGAGAGGAATATTAGCATCATCTGGATGATTTTTTTTTGTGGTCACAATTGGTATGATTAACTGACATTAAAAAAACAGTTTTAATTCTATATAAAAAAAAAAATTAAACCCAGATTTTAAATTCACTAACAGCTATGTAGTTAAGTAGCTCCATAGTCTGAACTTAAGAGAATTTCATTATTAAAATATTGGAAAAGCTGCTACTACCGCAAATTCCGTTGGCCTTCCACATTCATAATACACACTAAGTATATGATTTGTCTCTAGCAAAAATTTCTAGCTTATACGCTTTCCTTAACAATACCTTTCCTCCATTTACTACAACGTCTACCATCTGCGTAGTAGCTCTCCTCAGCCTGCAAATAGTCTCAGAAGAGGAAGTGGAAAGTTACATCTTATAATAACTACAACTCTTGCGAACAAACTTGAGTGGGTCCTGCCTCCAGTATTACAAAAAGGGGGAGGCGGCGGGGGCTGGGGCAGGTCGGGGAATATGGGTAAAGGGTCGCTAGGAATAAACAGATCGGGCACCAATAGCTCCTACCTTATTCGATTATAAGCTAAATTTTTGTAGCTGAACTATTTGGTATAGTCAAAGCTGAATAATTGAGTCTAACATATAAATCAAAAACTATTAGCTAATTGTGTATCTATGGTAAAATTAAATACTGCTTATTTATTTCAAGCATTTTCTTTGCTTTATATAACCTGGCTGGTATTGACAATGAATTCTCACACTTTTATGGCTAATAATGCAACACAAACTGCATTTGTATGTATAATGTTGAACTTGACTAACAAACATAGCTAATGCATGCCTTTATAAGGTGACATCATAGACCTGGCAACTATTAAGTTGGAGCTTCATCACTTATATCAACATGACTAAACATATTACTATATACCTAGTTTAAAAATCATAAAGTGTCTAGCATGCATGGTATTTCAAATATCCTTGATTTGCAATATCAAGTATCTTGTCTAAAGAAAAACCGCATGGTGTTTTGAGTATCCTGGACCATGACATTAGGCTGTCTGTATCATGAATCCTGCTTGTAAAATAAATCTGTGTTTAATACAACATTTACAATAGCAGAAATGTATTAGAAACACATTTGAAAGAATGGTGCTGTTCTAATATTTGTTTAAATGTATGAAATTCTCCATGTTTGAAAAATGTTGGAAGCTTATATCATTTCAGTAAATTATTTAATGTAAGTATTTTGCCTTCATTTATAAGAAGTTTGTCTGACCTAATTGTTATCAAGATTTATATTGGCGCATCATGAACAACTGTCATTAAAAATCAGGACCTGGTAAAGCAGCTGCAAGTAAGAATGTTAAGCATCACAACATCACCTTGTGGCAAACTACCAAATGTGGGGAAAGTTTTAGCCCTTCCTTCTCAATCTGTCAATGGACTCTGAAGTCACTCTACATTGGATGGAGTAAGAAAATACTGTACATAAGCCAAGGTGGCTAAGGTATTTAAGCTTACTAAGAATAAAAATGATGTTAGTTCAATTGTGTTAAAGGAAATTTTGTTATATGACTTTGAACTCACAAGAATGGAGCATTAAAGTTTCAGGAATATTTACAAACCATTATAGTAGATCAGCTGATCATAATATTTGTATTGTTGAGGTGCATAGCTATGCTACACGAGTCAGACATTTGTAAGAATTTGAGTGATTCAAATTACTATTTCAATGAACTTTCTATCATTTGATGTACGGCATACTAAACTTCATTTGATATTTTGCAAGCTAAACTTTTACCTATATAATATTATACAAATTTCCGGCACTATAAATTTTGCATGCTAGCTAAACTTAAAATATTATGGACTCTTAAAGTATTGTATAAATATTAAAATCTCTTAACTTGACATAACTGTGGTGCTAAATTCAATGCATTAGTTATCTCTTCTTGCTAAAAGCTGCAATTTAGCATCTTATTTTCTTTTCTTATTTACTTTGGAGGATGTTATAAACTAACTACAACTAAAGCTATAATACTTCAGAAGACTCAGTTTGCAAACTGGAGATAGTTGCAAATATTTCTGGAACTTTCTGCTTTCTGCCAAATCTGCAACACAAACTACCTCTCAGGACGCATGACTTTAGAAAGAATCTGCAAAATTATGTCTGGGCAGATGGCATCACACACCAAAAGTCTTCCAGCAATCCGTAGCATGAGGTCATGCCATCTGGTCTTTACAATCAGATGTGGAAGACCTGGGGATCGATGTCAATGGAACCTTGGCTGTTGTCAGGGTGTGATGTCTGTTTTGATTTACTACTTTTGGCCAGAAGGTGAGTGTAGCAGCAGGAAATTTTCAGAAGGCTCAAGAGGCCCCTGGCCCCTTCGATGAACAATGTTATTAACCAGGGACCAAGAGGCAATTATGTTCATTGGACAATTGCATGCTAATAAGGTCTTTTCATACTAATGTCAAAATGGCTAAATATGTCATAATTTTTAGCTCAAATATAATATCAGCCTCTCCCAATTACACACCTCTGTGTTGTGAACAGTTAGCTACATCAACATCATCTGAAGAACAGTCAAATCACCACCTAGAACAATCACCTCAACATCATCTGAGGAACAGTCCAAATCACTACTCACCTAGAACAATCACCTCAACATCATCTGAGGAACAGTCCAAATCACTACTGACCTAGAACAATCACCTCAACATCATCTGAAGAACAGTCCAAATCACTACTCACCTAGAACAATCACCTCAACATCATCTGAGGAACAGTCCAAATCACTACTCACCTAGAACAATCACCTCAACGTCATCTGAAGAACAGTCCAAATCACTACTACCTAGAACAATCACCTCAACATCATCTGAGGAACAGTCCAAATCACCACCTAGAACAATCACCTCAACATCATCTGAAGAACAGTCAAATCACTGCTCACCTAGAACAATCACCTCAACATAGAACAATCACCTCAACATCATCTGAAGAACAGTCCAAATCACTACTCACCTAGAACAATCACCTCAACATCATCTGAGGAACAGTCAAATCACTACTCACCTAGAACAGTCACCTCAACATCATCTGAGGAACAGTCCAAATCACTACTCACCTAGAACAATCACCTCAACATCATCTGAGGAACAGTCCAAATCACTACTCACCTAGAACAATCACCTCAACATCATCTGAGGAACAGTCCAAATCACTACTACCTAGAACAATCACCTCAACATCATCTGAGGAACAGTCCAAATCACCACCTAGAACAATCACCTCAACATCATCTGAAGAACAGTCAAATCACTACTCACCTAGAACAATCACCTCAACATAGAACAATCACCTCAACATCATCTGAAGAACAGTCACCTAGAACAATAACCTCAACATCATCTGAGGAACAGTCCAAATCACCACCTAGAACAATCACCTCAACATCATCTGAAGAACAGTCAAATCACTACTCACCTAGAACAGTCACCTCAACATCATCTGAGGAACAGTCCAAATCACTACTCACCTAGAACAATCACCTCAACATCATCTGAGGAACAGTCCAAATCACTACTCACCTAGAACAATCACCTCAACATCATCTGAGGAACAGTCCAAATCACTACTCACCTAGAACAATCACCTCAACATCATCTGAGGAACAGTCCAAATCACTACTCACCTAGAACAATCACCTCAACATCATCTGAGGAACAGTCCAAATCTAGAACAATCACCTCAACATCATCTGAGGAACAGTCCAAATCACCACCTAGAACAATCACCTCAACATCATCTGAGGAAACGTTCAAATCACTACTCACATTGTAGAGGGACCAGATAACGTAGTAACCACACCCTTAGGAAGCGTATCCGTATCTTTATCAACACACACATCAGCTACAGGCATCATGATCAGGTAACTTTACAATCACAGGGGTTGCTAAAACAGAGCATCTTTTATCAACCCATCATATCACACATTGCATTATTAGATCATTGTAGTATAAAAAGATTTTCACTTTGTATTTTGTCGAGTTTTTTTGTGTTTGATAATATTCTAATCAACCGTAGAGAAATCTTTGAGTTTGACATAATTCACAAGGACTCTAGTGAGGGAAAATTGGAAGCAACATTTACTGAAGTAGTGTTCAGCCCTCTCCTCTTCCCTTGACACACCTCAATGTTATTTATGAATCAACACATCCCAACATCTACTTTCCATCAGCTACATATGTCCCATTAGTTCGTTGTGCCTTCTCAGTTTGACTAAAAAGGACCACGAACCAAAACATCTGTATCTAATACCTTCTACTATGGTAATGGTGAATAGCTACTAGAAATGAATGAAATGAAATGTATTTTTACATAAAAATAAAGGTGACAAGTGTATAACTGTTGGGTGTTACAAAACTGAATTTGGACTACATTCCAAAGCTGCTTGTAAAGACTTGGCACATGCATGAAGTTGTAAGTCATCTAGTAATGATAACAGACCACCCCAAGTTGCTGGGTAATCTGATGATCCAATCTTGACCCAGTCTTGTAGAACATCTCGACAACACTGCCTGACATCTGCTAAACGATGAGTATAAATACCATCCATTCTTGCTATACTTAAATCCAACAGTTCTCCAGCCTCACGCCAATGGGGACTCATCTCATCTCTGAGTCTGAGAGTCTTTGGTTGCCCACTCTTATCAGTCCACTTCAATAAGGTCAATCTCTTCAAGGTAATGGGAAGGGCTGAAATAAAGAAACAAACAAACGAACAAATAAATAAACATACAAACAAATAGAGAATAATATACATTTGACATCCTCTGCGGATGTACTTTCGAATATTTGAGTAGAATTGACATCACTTAAAGAAGTACTCTGAGTTGGAGTTTCTTCACAACTTGGGAAAACTTGGTCTGAGTCTACTATACATAGAAGTGAAAACAGTTAGCAAAGTTCTTCATAATAATCTTGAACAACTTACTTGATAGTTTGGATATATTTGTCTCAGCTTGTGTAGGTTTTGAATAAGAAGATTCTGAACAAACATACAAAATATAACTTATATGTTGAATTTGCTTAAAGCATTACCTACCTTCATTAAACCAAAACATTCCAGGTTCTGAGGGAGTTATTCGTATATTGTGAGCATTGCAGTGCATAGCCCATGATGTAGGTTCTAATTGGACTTCATGCAGTTCACAACAATTCTCAAGGTGACATTTCAGACTGAAATAAGGTTCCACCTTGCCATAGTCATAGTGCAACTTATTTAGAGATAACTGAAGACAGGTATCGAATGTTTGCCGAAGTTTACTACAAACTTCACTCGGTGCAGTTGCTCTTGGAAGAGCTAACACATTTGGAGGGTAATTCTCAAGAACAGCACTGACTTCAAGATGAGAGAGATGACTTCTGATGCCAATTTGGTCCACATCTTCTGAAGAATTTACCCGCAAAGATACTTGGTCTTGATATATATGGTCTTCTAACAAGTCAAATGTTAGAGTCTGATCTCCTTCAGGATTCAGCAAGAAAGAAATGAGCATACCAAACAGACCTTTAGGACAGTGACCAAGTTTGAAAGTGATAGCCAGAGGAGCAACAACAGAGTCAAGTGTATCGGATGAAGACTTTTGGACATGATTCAAAACTGAAGGTATGAAATATTTGAGCACTCCCTTCTTGTCGGTAATAGAAACAGCTACACGAAGGTGAAGAAGAAACTTGAGAAACTGGTCTGGTGTGATTTTGTCCTTCTCACTCAAAAGATTTTTAAAAACAGAAGCTTCTAAAATTCCTCTCTTGCAGAAACTGTCTTGCTGACTCTTTGGTATAGATCCAGATGACAAGAAAGTTTCCAGTATAAGTTCAGTGACTTTGTTAAAGAGAACTTCAGGCTCTTTAATGATGACATCTGATAGACCTTCAATGTCATAGTGCTGGATAATACCTACTCTGAAATGAAGGAAATGAAGAAGTGACCCCATCTCTTCTTCCTCAATATAAAACTTGGCTGCTAATTTCTTGCAACGATCCATCGATAAGACTGTCTCGTGAATACTGTGTAGTTCCAGACAGAAGAGAAGGTAACTCACAGGATATTCAATCAAAAACTCATCTCTATCGTGAATGAATTTGTTGATATCAGAGCGAAGCTTCTGAAACTGCTGGTCTTCACTGCTGGTATTGTCTACCTTATACATGACGGTGTTCAAAGGACCATTAGAATAACGAACTAAGTGGAAGAAATTTCTCTCACAAATCATTTCGTGAAGCATTAGATTAATGCTGTCAAAAACTGATTGAGCTTCTGAAGCGATTCTGTCAATATGTGTACCTACTATAAAGACAATAGGCTCGTGACACACTGAAGAAACCTTCTCAAGCACACCTTCTTCAGTAGTCTGTATGGCAGAAACACTGGTAAGGAATTGAATGAGAGCATCCATTGTAGATATAGAGGACTGATACTGGTTGATAATTTCTCCATTGGCTGATCTGTACTGAAGGATGTTCTTTGTATGAATGTCAATGTCAGTTCTCATGACAAAGATAAAAATAGAAGGACCAAAGATCAGAAGAGAAAGGCTCTCTTGAAATTCCACCTGTCCGCCTGTATCTCTGATGTAAAGAGAATTTTTGGTTTGTAAATCTACAATATTTTTGATCTGGTGTCTTTCAAGGACTTCTTTCACATGGTGCTCGATGTCAGACACTGGCTGGTCTAGCTGGGATGCACTTGCTCTGTGATGTTGAAGACGTAGTCGTGGACTACCGCTGCTTCTCTGTGGAATGAACACCTTGCAACTGTCTAACTGAGAAACCACAGACTCATCAAAGTCAGTGACTTTCCATGTGTTGTCTTCACAGGTGTAAGCTGAAGTATGTGTGGAGGAGGGGCCTATTTGAACTATGACTATTTTCTCACAGATGCCAGTAGAGGAATAGTGCTCACGAAGTGGCTTGTTCAGGAGACGATCCAACAACGATGTCTTGCCAGATCCAGGGAGTCCTTTCAATAGAATATTGGCTATCTTTCTTCTGATGCTTTGTTTATTAAATATTGCTGATGTCACCTCATCAGTGAACTTGTGCTTCTCAGGAATCACTTTACCTAATAATCAAACATGAAACAAATATCTAGATCTCAATCTAATTGCATTTACAATATTTAATTATAAGACATACTTAATTTAAAAAAACATTTGTAGATATAATAGCATGAAAAACTGCTAAACTTGGGGTTAACAGCACAAGTGGTGCAAGACAAGGCGAAGCCAAGTGAAATTTCTCGCTGCAAAAGCTATTAATTCGTTTTCATGTTATCTACTATAGCCAAAAATAATTTATAAACCCTCAGCGCACATGCGCGAGAGGGCATAGCAGTCATCCGGTCTGTTTGTTCATCTATCATGCTATGAGTTCGGAGATTACTGACAATGAAGAGTTAGTTTCAGAGAAATCTTCGGGTCATGGACATCTGGTTAATTTTGTTAAATGATCTGACCCAGTATACGTAACAAGTAGCTATGTCAGAGCCCAGTCGCTCTTAGCTATCCAGCACTTGACCATAGCCACTGTCAGTGCTCTTCTTTTTGTTGGAGTGGTTGACCTTTCCGCTTCTGAACTGAAGCTAGAACTGTTGTCAATGCTAGGCTGCCACTCGGGATTAAATCTCCCTCCCATAGAAATTTAGTAGAATTGTTGAAGTGTTCAGTGTGTATAAAGTTTCAAAACAAGCTTTGCTGCATGCGAAACTTCAATCCTGGCATTATTAATGGTTAAAGACATTTAGAGCTTCCAACTACAAGCTTTTCACACTCTTGATTCTAGGACAGGAGCTTTTCTAAGGGTAGCATTTACCATAAAAATTGATTATTTGTAATTTTTGACTGTTTATTTTATTTATATATTTATTGTGTAGTTTGAAGCTTATGAAGCTGTGTCCAAAGTTTCAAGCCAGTTGGACATTTCTTCATTCATTTATAATTTTTTTCCGCCATCCCTACAGTACTCAAATTGCCCAGGAACTTAGTCTTACCGCTACCTTCAGTTAGCAAGCTAAAATTAATGGCGGCTCATTAGGGTTTTATGGCACTCTACCACTGTATTGCACTGTAGAGGTAGTGAATCTTCTCTTGAACTTCCAAACAGTTCTTCAGAATCTGCCAGAATAGGAAACTAAATATGATTTACTTTATTGGGCAGTTAAAATGTATTTTAGAGCTGCTTCATCTCTAACCTGGGCATTCCCTGACAGACAACAGTGTTAGGCAGGGGCTGGTTTCTTGTGTAACTACAGTTGCCAATGGTTCCACCACACGGTTTCACAAAGGAAAGCTACTGAGGTACTACTTATGCACCAGAGTTGCTCTTAGAAGATGAAAACTTAGTTCTAAATATGTCGAAAAGAAGAGCAAACTAAGTGTCAATGATAAGTCAGGGTGCTTATATGAGGTAATAATGAGGCACAAGGTGCTCGAAATCTGAGCTTAATACAATGTACAGTAGCTTCTACATTCATAATCTATATAATAACATGCTTGTGTGTCAGTAACGACGACCGACGGTGTGTGTATTCATGAATTATTCATGAGCTTGTACAGTAGGGGTAAAAAAAAAGTCCCCAAAACGGAGCTGTAAATACGTTGAAAAGTCGCTCCTAGGTAATTTCAAAATCTCTCGGTATACGTTTTAAAGTCGCTGTCAGGGACGAGCCTTCCCTGACAGAGCTACTGGACCAAGACGTCAAACAAGGCAACGTCGATTGGGAATTAAAGGACCGCATCAAGTGCTAATTAAGTGAATGGACTTGGTTACTAGGCAACGTCGATTGGGAATTAATGGACTTGGTTACAAGGCAACGTCGATTGGGAATTAATGGACTTGGTTACAAGGCAACGTCAATTGGGAATTAATGGACGGCATCAAGTGCTAATTGAGTGAATGGACTTGTTTACTTGTTTGGGTGTATGTCACTTGTCACTAATATATATATATAGACGGGTGTTTTTGAACATTGCAGTTAGTCTAGCTAAAGCTCAGAATAGTTGCATTCACCTTGATTGTCATGTTTGTTTGAATTATTCAATGAAAGTGGTCGTATATTATTGAACCTGACAAGACTTAAGCTAACTCTGTTAGTGTGACGGCCCGACAACCGTCACAGTCGCCGATCGGCGGAGTTACAGCGGAATTACGGCAAAAAAAAACACTCACTCTCTCCCGCTTGTTATGCGTTTAACAATAATTCACCCCTCCCACTCTGTACGCCCCGCCCAGTCACCCGTGGTTTGACACTTATTGTAGCTGTTTCTATATTTTAGGTTAGCGCGAGCAGTCAGAAGGAGAAACGACGACGGCTAGCAAGTATTCCATCAGAAAATCGGAGTAGGTTAGTGAGCAGTCAGGAGAAACGATGCCGGCTAGTGAGTATTCTATGAGAGAATCGGCATCGGCTAGCGAGAAGTCAGTGAGAGAACTGGCGACGACTAGCGAACAGTCAAGGAACGACGACGACAATCAAGTGGCGGAGAACAAAGAACGGGGCAGTTCAAAGCAGCAACTGTAGCGGGCAAACTGGAAAAATGTCTTGCTGAGGCGCATATATAATTATTTAGTAATTAGTAATTAATGTGCGCGTTAGCTGCAAGGATCTTACTGCAAAAATTGCACGTTTACTTTACAGATTAGCGGTGGCGTCATCGTAATACGGAGTAACTATGGCGACTTTACGCTATCTAACCGCTTGCCGACTTTCTTTGATAACTCCATTGCATAACCGCTCCATTTTGGGAACTTCTTTTTGACCCCTACTGTATGCTTTGGTAAAGTGTCGCCATCTCATGGTAGGTAAAGTGTCGCCATCTCGTGGTAGGTAAAGTGTCGTCACCTTAGAAAGTGGTTAATTCTAAAAAGTGGGTGCAATTGACTATGGAAGGAGGCGTGGGTTTCAAAAAGGAAGGTGAAAGTACAGAAGAGAATGTGAAAGGTGATTAATCATGACTATAAAACATGTGGAATCGGCGAGGTAAGGCGGCGGTAGTTTGCTGGACCTGAGGGGGCACGACGAGGAAAGAATTTTGACTCAGTTTAACCCAGATATAGCTGAGAAGCATCATCATCGAAAAATTTTCTGCTCAAAATTGTTCAAGCAGCAATTTCTCTCCCTTGTACAAGTGTTTCATGGTATGGGGAATCCAATTCTTGAAACATCTCCTGAGAGCTGTTGAACCTGAACTTGTAAACTGTAATGGATGAGTCTATCAGTGAAACAGTGTGATCTGTTGAAACTCTGAGCAAAGACCAGTACACAAAGTACCAGAAAGCAGTGATATTGGATGGTAGTTCCAGTCATGATCAAACGAAGAGAAACGCTCTTTCTCTTTTCAGATGTCCAGCTCTGAAGACCAAGCAGTGTACCAGTGCTGCTCTGGTACACCTACTTCCTGTCATCACACTATCTACATTAGATGAGTAAGCCAGCATCGTCTTTGATCCCCATATAACAGAGCAGTTACAACAATCTACCCGGGTAGACTTAGTGTGGGACTCTTACAGACAACAGCATCAAAGCATCTACAAGACAAAAGTGAGGCAAAGGAATAAGATTTCTTACGGAATGATATCAATACACAAAAATTGTTTGAGTTTCTCTCTCAGAAGATCGTGTCTGCCAATTATCCTGATGGCAAAGATTTATGTGATAGATTCACTGATGGTTGGCTGCAGTCCATGTTTGATCCAAACTGTGGATACAGATATTGTCATCCTTGTTGGCAAATTCCATTATTGACGTACATTAAATACTTCTGTGAATATTTGGGTGGCCTTTGTACAGGAAAGAACTATAAATATTTGAGTATCAACTCCACAGCATATGGAGCACTAGTGAATAAGTGAACAGAACAGGCCATCTCCAGGATGGAAGCTTGATGAGAGCACATGCATGCAGCACATAGGTACCTGTCTGGACTACACTACCATAGTTAGCAATGCTTGATGAGAGCACATGCATGCAGCACATGGGTACCTGTCTGGACTACACTACCCATAGTTAGCAATGCTTGATGAGAGCACATGCATGCAGCACATGGGTACCTGTCCGGACTACACTACCCATAGCTAGCAATGCTTGATGAGAGCACATGCATGCAGCACATGGGTACCTGTCTGGACTACACTACACATAGCTAGCAATGCCTGATAGAGCTTATCAAGTGTGGTTGCAAGAGCACAAATGGTTGTGGTCCCAGATGTGGCTGCAAGAAAGCAAACAGGGATTGTACAGATCTTTGTAGCTGCTATTGCATGAAGTAAATTTGTTGACACTCTTAATATCCTCGTATTGATACTATACTTTGACATTGATGAGTACCAGCTGAAAATTTCAATTTGATGAACTTCATCCCTAAAAATAATTGCTTTGACAAAAAAAATTATGGGTGCAAAATATTTGGAACCTATCAAATAATCTTTAGTTAGATATAACAAATTACCAAAAAAATTTCATGCTTTTGTCCAGTCATTCCTGCACATTTCATTAACCCTTTCCTTTTGGACTTAATTTTATCGCGACGTCAAACGCATCAATGACCTCAGGCAAAGACAGTTAATCTATATAATAATACGCTTGTGTGTTAGTATGACGATCGACGGTGTGTATAATTCATGGGCTTCAAATGGTTCGGTAAAGCATTGTCATTACACGATGGGTAAAGTGTCATCACATTCAGTAGAACGTGGTTAATTCTAAAAAGCAGGTGTAATAGATGAGGAAAGGTAGCATATGTTTAAAAAAGGAAGGCGAATACGAAAGAGAAGGTAAAAGGAAATTAATCAGCAGGTGCAATAGGTGAAGTAAGGCGGCATAGGTTTAAAATGGAACGGAAGAGAAGGCAATAATGCAAGCGATTAATTGTAACTAAAAAGTGGCTGGAATCAAAGAATAAAGGCGGAGTCAGTTTAAAAAAGGAAGGTGAAAAAGAAGGAAAATGTTCGCAAAGCTTAAGTTCACAATCATGGTAGTAGGACAGAGAGATTCAGAAGCAGGACAGGTAGACAAAGGAAAAGTGACACCATGACTCGAGAAGAAAGCGCTAAAGAAAGGGAAGTGGGAAATAAGAAAAGCCGAGATATTTCAGAAGAAAGAGAGCAGGAGAGGGAAACTTATGAAACTTTAACCAACGGTAGAGAATTTCAATTAAGCTACTTGACTAATAACTAATAGGGCTGAAGGATACCAGCAATAGCTACCAGGACAGAAAGAACTGAAGTGATGATGACGGAGTCTATATGCAGTGGAGTCTGAATAGTAGCCAATCCCTTACACTGCAAGTATTATTTGAAGAAACTGTTTCGGAATATTATACAACAGTTAGTTCTGGGACCCGCTTGTCCTCACGCTTCACTGTAACTGGTAGATTTTTGGCACTAAAGTACAACAAGAGTGCTGACCTTGCATGAATAGAGAGTAACTTGGGATTGGGTTACAGGCAGTTCCGCGCTATTATACTGAATGATTAAATGACCACAGGTTCTAGTGGCAGGGCACCCTTAATTGCCTGACCGATAATGATATCTGAATAGTAGCAGATAAGTTATTATTTTTGTCTGAGATGACTTTGTAATCGATGGCTAGCGAATATCTAGTTGTTATGGAGTTAACCCACTCTGACTGACTTTTTCATGCAAGTCAAACTTTTGTATCAGAGAAACTAGCATACACATACATGCTGTAATATATAACAATAACACTATAGAAGTACCGGAGGGTCAGTTTAATGATGAGGGTTCATCAAATTCATAATTTAGATATCTCCTTACCGTCTGAATGACTATTGTTAATGCCATCTTTGTCTCCTTCTGAAGTAGATGTGGAAGCTGGAGTAGGAGAAGGATGAGCTGGTGTAGGAGAAGTTTGTGAAGAAATAGACTCAGGTTCTTCTGTTAAATTATTAGTTTTAATTTGCTCCTCATTTCTATCTGCAGCTACTTTGACTTCCTCTGCATGTTGAACTCCTTCAGGAATTTCTTTAGTTAGAAATGTCTGATCAGATCTGTAAGAGCTTCTCCTCAACTCTTGTCCAGTAATAAAATCAGCAAACCTCCACCATTTATCTGATGGTTCTTTTGCTACAAAAAATATAATGATTTTATTTCATATAATAGTACAAAGAATAGCTATTATAATATCAAAAAATGAAAACTTAGTGAATGTCTAGTGAAGACACTATCGACAGTAAAGACACCACCCACAGCAAAGACACCATCCACAGCAAAGACGTCATCCCCAGCAAAGACGCCATCCACAGCAAAGACACCATCCACAGCAAAGACGTCATCCACAGCAAAGACGCCATCCACAGCAAAGACGCCATCCACAGCAAAGACACCATCCACAGCAAAGACAAGACACCATCCACAACAAAGACACCATCCACAACAAAGACACCATCCACAACAAAGACACCATCCACAACAAAGACACCATCCAATTACTCCATCCAATCACAACAACCATCCGCAGCAAAGACACCATCCACAAATAAGACACCATCCACAACAAAGACACCATCCACAACAAAGACCCCATCCACAGCAAAGACACCATCCGCAGCAAAGACACCATCCACAACAAATACACCATCCGCAGCAAAGACACCATCCACAACAAAGACACCATCCACAACAAAGACACCATCCACAACAAAGACACCATCCGCAGCAAAGACACCATCCGCAGCAACGACACCATCCACAACAAAGACACCATCCACAACAAATACACCATCCACAGCAAAGACACCATCCACAACAAAGACTCCATCCAATTACTCCATCCAATCACAACAACCATCCGCAGCAAAGACACCATCCACAAATAAGACACCATCCACAACAAAGACACCATCCACAACAAAGACACCATCCACAGCAAAGACATCATCCCCAGCAAAGACGCCATCCACAGCAAAGACACCATCCACAGCAAAGACGTCATCCACAGCAAAGACGCCATCCACAGCAAAGACGTCATCCACAGCAAAGACACCATCCACAACAAATACACATCCACAACAAAGACACCATCCACAGCAAAGACACCATCCACAAATAAGACACCATCCACAACAAAGACACCATCCACAACAAAGACACCATCCACAGCAAAGACGTCATCCCCAGCAAAGACGCCATCCACAGCAAAGACACCATCCGCAGCAAAGACACCATCCACAACAAAGACACCATCCACAACAAAGACACCATCCACAGCAAAGACACCATCCGCAGCAAAGACACCATCCACAACAAAGACACCATCCACAGCAAAGACACTATCCACAACAAAGACACCATCGACAACAAAGACACCATCCACAACAAAGACATCATCCGCAGCAAAGACACCATCCACAACAAAGACACCATCCGCATCAAAGACACCATCCGCAGCAAAGACACCATCCACAACAAAGACACCATCCACAACAAAGACCCATCCACAACAAAGACACCATCCACAACAAAGACACCATCCACAACAAAGACACCATCCACAACAAAGACACCATCCACAGCAAAGACACCATCCGCAGCAAAGACACCATCCGCAGCAAAGACACCATCCGCAGCAAAGACACCATCCGCAACAAAGACACCATCCACAGCAAAGACACCATCCACAACAAAGACACCATCCACAACAAAGACACCATCCGCAGCAAAGACACCATCCGCAGCAAAGACACCATCCACAACAAAGACACCATCCACAGCAAAGACTCCATCCAATCACAACAACCATCCGCAGCAAAGACACCATCCACAACTAAGACACCATCCGCAACAAAGACACCATCTACAGCAAAGACACCATCCAATCACAACAACCATCCGCAGCAAAGACACCATCCACAACTAAGACACCATCCACAACAAAGACACCATCCGCAGCAAAGACACCATCCACAACAAAGACACCATCCACAACAAATACACCATCCACAACAAAGACACCATCCACAACAAAAACACCATCCACAACAAATACACCATCCACAACAAAGACACCATCCACAACAAATACACCATCCACAACAAAGACACCATCCACAACAAAGACACCATCCAAAACAAAGACACCATCCACAACAAAGACACCATCCACAACAAATACACCATCCACAACAAAGACACCATCCACAACAAATACACCATCCACAGCAAGACATCATCCACAACAAAGACACCATCCGCAGCAAAGACACCATCTGCAGCAAAGACACCATCCACAACAAAGACACCATCCACAACAAAGACACCATCCACAGACACCATCCACAACAAAGACACCATCCACAGCAAAGACTCCATCCAATCACAACAACCATCCGCAGCAAAGACTCCATCCACAACAAAGACTCCATCCACAACAAAGACACCATCCACAGCAAAGACACCATCCACAGCAAAGACACCATACACAGCAAAGACACCATCCACAGCAAAGACTCCATCCACAACAAAGACACCATACACAGCAAAGACACCATCCACAGCAAAGACTCCATCCACAGCAAAGACACCATCCACAACAAAGACACCATCCACAGCAAAGACACCATCCACAGCAAAGACTCCATCCACAGCAAAGACACCATCCACAACAAAGACTCCATCCAATCACAACAACCATCCGCAGCAAAGACACCATCCACAACAAAGACACCATCCACACCAAAGACACCATCCGCAGCAAAGACACCATCCACAACAAAGACACCATCCACAGCAAAGACACCATCCACAACAAAGACACCATCCACAACAAAGACACCATCCACAACAAAGACACCATCCACAACAAAGACACCATCCACAACAAAGACACCATCCACAGCAAAGACACCATCCGCAGCAAAGACACCATCCACAACAAAGACACCATCCACAACAAAGACACCATCCACAGCAAAGACACCATCCGCAGCAAAGACACCATCCACAACAAAGACACCATCCACAACAAAGACACCATCCACAGCAAAGACACCATCCACAACAAAGACACCATCCACAACAAAGACACCATCCACAACAAAGACACCATCCACAACAAAGACTCTATCCAATCACAACAACTCACTGAGTATGAGTAGAGTAGTGGCTGATATGGCATCGTATGCATCAATTGTATGTCCTCCAAACATGAGTATTTCCACTGAAGTAGGAGTAGATGACAACACAGTTACACTATGACCTGATCGCTTCATATACTCATAACCTGGCAACTATGACACATAAAATACGTTCATTATAACTACCGGCAGAATATTTATGAAATACAATAAGGACAGTAACAGTAGCATAGCTCCACCCCCTACTCCTCCCACTATTAAAGGAGTGACTAAGCCCCCACCACTGTTGGTCCCCTCCACTTTTAGACCAACTTCCCCTCCAAAAAGTTCAGTGTGGTGAAATAATAGTTCTAAAGATACACACAAAGTCTGTAATATTTCCTTCAAGTAACTAAAATAAATAAATGTATTAAATTAATTAATTAATTAAAATTGTTTGCATAATAAATACTAACACAATATAACAACTACTACATACCAAGTCAGTATCTCATGTCTAATAAATACTAACACAATATAACAACTACTACATACCAAGTCAGTATCTCATATCTAATAAATACTAACACAATATAACAACTACTACACACCAAGTCAGAATCTCATGTCTAATAAATACTAACACAATATAACAACTACTACATACCAAGTCAGTATCTCATATCTAATAAATACTAACACAATATAACAATTACTACATACCAAGTCAGTATCTCATATCTAATAAATACTAACACAATATAACAACTACTACATACCAAGTCAGTATCTCATGTCTAATAAATACTAACACAATATAACAACTACTACATACCAAGTCAGTATCTCATCTAATAAATACTAACACAATATAACAACTACTACATACCAAGTCAGTATCTGATATCTCCTTCAACTCTCTTGTGGACACATCAAATAAACACACTCTATCTTTTCCAGTGATCAGAAGTTGGGCGTGACTGCTATTATACTCTATACATGTAGCAGTACCCAAGTGAAGTCCATATGAATGTAGTCTAGTCCAGTGCTAAATAGAAACAATATAAATAATACTATCATATGTTGTGTCTGATATTTCATACACTTACCATTGTGGACAAGTCCAACATATGTATGTCCCTGCCAACTCCTCCACATCTTATGACTTGATGAGGACTCACTTTAGTGAAGGCAAAGTATACATTATCATCAGGTACATCTCCAGTGACTGGAGGAGAAGACCAAGTCCCTAACAATACATACAGTCATTAGTAACTTAGTAAACTGAAATTGTTTAATTAAAATAATAAAAATACAAATAGTAAATTAGAGTAGAGTAATAAACATAAACACACTGACAATAACAAATACACATATATAACAATACAAACAAACAAAACACACTAAAATAATTAATTATTACTACACAATTACATATGGTATGGTAAGGATCATCAAGTGCCTCCACTATATTGAGTATAATGTGCTAGTATCACATGAAGGACAAATTTACAGACTTTGTGTGTAACTTTAGAGCTATTATTTCACCACACTGAACTTCTTGGAGGGAAAGTGGAATGGTTCCCCTCCCCATCCCATAAATACACCCTTGACTGATATAAATTAAATATTAACATATATCACTAAGTAACATATTTCATGATAGTGTGAACTCACCAGTTGCTAGGTCAAACATATGAAGATTATTAGTAGGTCTATTATGTTCATCCACTCCTCCATGTACTAGTAGTGAGCTTTTATAGTCTATCATACGACAGCCAGACTTCACACCAGGACTACCACTAGCTCCTGGAGGAGACATCTCCTGCCATGTCCAATTAGTTAGGTTTAGTTGATACAATGATCCAGTTCTCTGCATTCCCTCATCCCAACCCCCATAGAAGTACAGGCAGTCATCTATCCTAGCACATCCTCCATTATAAAGTCCAGGAGGATGACGACCTTGTAACTGGTGTCTGGTCCATGTTGTTGTGGCAGAGTTGAATTCATGCAAGTAGTCCAAGTCATCCACTGGCACACCTGACTTCACCTGTCCACCCCATAGATATACAGAAGAATGTCTACTAACAGAGAAGAAGTATTTTCTTGGACTAGGTTCTGATGAGGACATTGTTGATATTTCTATACAATATACCAGTTAACAGACAAACATCAAACAAGAGAAAATATATTCACATACAAACACATATACAAACACACATACTAACTAACTCACATACAAACACACATACTAATTACCTCACATACAAACACACATACTAATTACCCCACATACAAACACACATACTAATTATCTCATATACAAACACATATATAATAATACCTGTGGCTGACTATGATGTATGTATTAATGAATAATTCATGAGCTAATGAGCTACAACATGCAGACACACAATACTCGTAAACACGTGCTGAAGGTTATTACTGGAATTGTAACTAAAAGCAGGTGGAATAGACTAGGATAGGTGGAATAAAAAAGGAAGGCTAAAATGCAAAAGAGAAGGCAAAAGAAAGTGGTTAATTAGCTGGTGGAATCAACGAGGAAAGGTGGCGTAAGTTTCAAAAAGAAAGGTGAAAGTAGAAAAAGAAGGCAAAAGTTTCGCAAAGTTTAAGTCCACCATCATGATAGAAGGACAGAAAATTTTAGAAGCAGGAGAGGTAGACAAAGGAGGAGAAAGGACTTTATGACTTGAGAAGAAAGAGCTGAAAAAAAGAAAGGTGAGGGATACAGAAATGAAATTGTTGAGGATAAAAACAGAGCAGGAGAGGGAAACTGATGTAACCTTCACCAACTGTAGAGAATGATAACTATGAATATAAATAACTTATGCTACTGCATTCTTACTTTGCAATATGTCTAGTGCCACTGTGTGGGCGGGTACTTGTATATTATATAATCTTTGGGACATTCTCAATAGGCCCAAGTTATTTTGAGGACTGGGAAAGTCTGTGGCAGTCCTGGACATGTATGCAGGATATATATTATTCATTTGATACAGGAATATATTACAAGTCTGTTGGCTGTGTTGCAGGCACCAGTATAAATACCGCCAACCAGACGAGTGATATTCTGCAGTATCCAATGAATAATACATTTATTATGTACTGCTCATGTGTGAATACCATAGTAACAAGGTTCTTGTGCAATGAACATTGTATAACCTGGGGGAACGTAACAACGAAGAAGCGAGTGAAGCGAGACCCTCACTAACGAGTCTCAATAGAAATTACAAATTACACATGTATATGGCTAAGTTCAAAGAAGTCAATGCGTGTCCACCCCGGGGGGGATACTTCAAAACTTTAACATAGTGTGGGCACAAGAAATTCTGGAGAAAAGACTTGAAAATAATTCCAGGGGAAAAACAAAACAAAACAGCAAAGAGCTACAGAGAAAGAATAGGAGAGATGTCCATAGTTAGGTCTTGCAAACTTAGAGGAGTTCATTTTCTATTCTATTAGTGGTGATGGAAGTTGCTAAGGTTACTGAGCAGTTTGTCATAGCTATATGCCTGGCATAACAGATTTGTTCCTAATTGAAAATCCTTCGTCCAATAGTCAAGTCTCTAAGAGAATACAATCTAATAATTTACCAACTATAACTCTGGTACAATACAGCATTTTCAATGAAGTGTCCTTTGGAAAGGAAGCTCAGCTTCAACAGAATGTGTTGGTTCATCTATCCTTACCTACATCATATTAGGAAATTTGATTGTTTACCTTTTGAAATTCCTTTGTCCAATAGTCAAGTCACAAAGAGAATGCAATGTAAGTTTCATGCTGGTATTATCAAGTGAACAAGTATGCATGTGTGTGTGTGTGCGTGTGTAAAAATGTTATGTGTTGCTAAAGAATAGCACAAATAAACTAAACAACATTTACCTAACAAATAAATATTATTAGTGGCAAACATTCCAATTTAAATTTCAGTCAGACCAGCTCGCTTGCCATTTGTGCTGAAACTTATCACTAGCTATGAACACAAGTAAATATATTGCCTTTAGCCACATCCTGTTTACTGTAATGCACTTCCTATGTGGCAACAGGTATTAGGCCCTGTTCACCATCAATAGCATAGCCAGGAAGGGTTCGAGGGGTTCAATAGAACTATCCTAATAAAACAGAAATGAGAAACTAAAGGTACTTGATTTGGTAATTTTTTTCCCGAACGTTTGGTAAAGTATCTTCAATGTCTTGCAAAGCAAAAAAAAAAAAAAAAAAAAAAAAAAAAAAAAAAAAAAAAAAAAAAAAAAAAAAAAAAAAAAAAAAAAAAAAAAAAAAAAAAAAGGAAAAAAACTTGAGTATTTGGGATGATGTCCAGTCTAAAAAATGTTCAAGACTAAAAATGAGTTAAGTTTTGATACACTAATTGGTGTAGAAACTATGATAGAGGCTTATGGAAGGCAAGTTAGTTCTAATCACATCTGACGCTATCACATGTGACACTATCCTAGAACATAATCCCTTATCACATCTGACACTATCCGAGAACATAATCCTGTATCACATCTGACACTGTCCTATAACACAATCCTGTATCACATGTGACACTATCCTAGAACACAATCCTGTATCACATCTGACACTATCCTAGAACATAATCCTATATCACATCTGACACTATCCTAGAACACAATCCTGTATCACATCTGACACTATCCTAGAACACAACTCTATATCACATGTGACACTATCCTAGAACATAATCCCTTATCACATGTGACACTATCCTAGAACACAATCCTGCATCACATCTGACACTATCCTAGAACACAATCCTGTATCATATCTGACACTATCCTAGAACATAATCCTGTATCACATGTGACACTATCCTAGAACATAATCCCTTATCACATGTGACACTATCCTAGAACACAATCCTGTATCACATCTGACACTATCCTAGAACACAATCCTGTATCACATCTGACACTATCCTAGAACATAATCCCGTATCACATGTGACACTATCCTAGAACATAATCCTGTATCACATCTGACACTATCCTAGAACACAACTCTATATCACATGTGACACTATCCTAGAACATAATCCCTTATCACATGTGACACTGTCCTAGAACACAATCCTGTATCACATGTGACACTATCCTAGAACATAATCCTGTATCACACCTGACACTATCCTAGAACACAATCCTGTATCACATCTGACACTATCCTAGAACACAATCCTGTATCACATCTGACACTATCCTAGAACATAATCCCGTATCACATGTGACACTATCCTAGAACATAATCCTGTATCACATCTGCTATCCTAGAACACAACTCTATATCACATGTGACACTATCCTAGAACATAATCCCTTATCACATGTGACACTGTCCTAGAACACAATCCTGTATCACATGTGACACTATCCTAGAACATAATCCTGTATCACATCTGACACTATCCTAGAACACAATCCTGTATCACATCTGACACTATCCTAGAACACAATCCTATATCACATGTGACACTATCCTAGAACATAATCCCGTATCACATGTGACACTATCCTAGAACATAATCCTGTATCACATCTGACTCTATCCTAGAACACAATCATGTATCACATGTGACACTATCCTAGAACACAACCCTATATCACATGTGACACTATCCTAGAACATAATCCCGTATCACATGTGACACTATCCTAGAACACAATCCTGTATCACGTGTGACACTATCCTAGAACACAATCCTGTATCACATCTGACACTATCCTAGAACACAATCCTGTATCACATGTGACACTATCCTAGCACACAATTCGTTCTGAAGTACAGTAGCCTCAGAGATCAGAACATCAGACAACCGAATTAACCAAATTGCGAATGAACATCACAATGGGTACGGGGTCATCAGCACAATTTGTGTCATCCCAGAAATTGAATTGTTTACCACTTTGAATTCTTTCGCGGGTGTAGTTAAAACTCAAAAACTTGCTGAGTTCATTTCTATTCGAGTTAGTGGTGGTGGTGAGTTAATACCCTATTTGTCACAGTTATAAGCCCTACACAACTGTATTTACTTGAAAATTCACTGTCCACTAGAGTAACCAGGAAGGTAAGTCTTGAGTAGGTTTGTTCAGTTGTGTGAAAGTATTGTGCGTTACAACTACTATTAAGAATGTCACAAAGAAAACATTTAAAGAAAACATTTAAATAATGTGACTTGTGTTTTGTTGCTTTTTTTTTTATAATACAAACAGTTGCGGAGAGTGGTTACTATGGCATTGAATTCTCATTACCATATATGCATTAAAACTCGCCATTTTTGGGAGCTTCTTGCCGCTTGTTGGTTGTCAAGAGTCACTGGTAGTCAGATTAACTAAAGTTACAAAAATAACTCTGGCCTTGTTTTTTATTTTGTAGCTGAGAACTTGTTCGAGAGTTACTGGTAAAATAGAAGTAGTCAGATGGCTTAAACTTGATACTACTGTGTTATCACTCCTCAGAAAATTAAGGTAAGGGCGTAGTGAATGTAATGTAATGAATGTATATTAGAGACAGGAAGAATATAGAAAAGTGTTCAGCTGAATCAGGTGATACCAGTGGCCTGAAGAAGAGGTGCATTGTCAGGAGAGGTAATGATATGTGGTAAGGGGTGTTAAAGTACTCAACAACATTCAATACAATGAAGAATGTGGTACAATAATACTAACAGCCACACCCTCTGCTCCCTAGATCACTGACACAATAGTACTAACAGCCACGCCCTCTGCTCCCTAGATCACTGACACAATAGTACTAACAGCCACACCCTCTGCTCCCTAGATCACTGACACAATAGCACTAACAGCCACACCCTCTGCTCCCTTGATCATTGACACAATAGTACTAACAGACTAACAGCCCACCCTCTGCCCTAGATCACCACCTAACAGCCACGCCTCTTCTCCTAGATCACTGACACAATAGTACTAACAGCCACACCCTCTGTCCCTAGATCACTGACCAATAGTACTAACAGCCATGCCCTCTGCTCCCTAGATCACTGACACAATAGTACTAACAGCCACACCCTCTGCTCCCTAGATCACTGACACAATAGTACTAACAGCCACGCCCTCTGCTCCCTAGATCACTGACACAATAGTACTAACAACCACACCCTCTGCTCCCTAGATCACTGACACAATAGTACTACCAGCCACACCCTCTGCTCCCTAGATCACTAACACAATAGTACTACCAGCCACACCCTCTGCTCCCTAGATCACTGGCACAATAGTACTAACAGCCACGCCCTCTGCTCCCTAGATCACTGGCACAATAGTACTAACAGCCACGCCCTCTGCTCCCTAGATCACTGACACTATAGTACTAACAGCCACGCCCTCTGCTCCCTAGATCACTGACACTATAGTACTAACAACCACACCCTCTGCTCCCTAGATCACTGACACAATAGTACTAACAACCACGCCCTCTGCTCCCTAGATCACTGACACATTAGTACTAACAACCACGCCCTCTGCTCCCTAGATCACTGACACAATAGTACTAACAGCCACGCCCTCTGCTCCCTAGATTACTGACACATTAGTACTAACAACCACGCCCTCTGCTCCCTAGATTACTGACACAATAGTACTAACAGCCACGCCCTCTGCTCCCTAGATTACTGACACATTAGTACTAACAACCACGCCCTCTGCTCCCTAGATCACTGACACAATAGTACTAACAGCCACGCCCTCTGCTCCCTAGATCACTGACACATTAGTACTAACAACCACGCCCTCTGCTCCCTAGATCACTGACACAATAGTACTAACAGCCACGCCCTCTGCTTCCTAGATCACTGACACAATAGTACTAACAGACACGCCCTCTGCTCCCTAGATCACTGACACAATAGTACTAACAGCCACACCCTCTGCTCACCTAGACTCACTGATACAATAGTACTAACAGCCATACCCTCTGCTCCCTAGATCACTGACACAATAGTACTAACAGCCACGCCCTCTGCTCCCTAGATCACTGACACAATAGTACTAACAGCCACACCCTCTGCTCTCTAGATCATTGACACAATAGTACTACAGGCCATATCCTCTGCTTTCTAGATTAATGATGCAATAGTACTAACAGCCACGCCCTCTGCTCCCTAGATCACTGACACAATAGTACTAACAGCCACGCCCTCTGCTCCCTAGATCACTGACACAATAGTACTAACAGCCACACCCTCTGCTCCCTAGATCACTGACACAATAGTACTGCCAGCCACGCCCTGTGCTCCCTAGATCACTGACACAATAGTACTAACAGCCACACCCTCTGCTCCCTAGATCACTGACACAATAGTACTAACAGCCACACCCTCTGCTCCCTAGATCACTGACACAATAGTACTAACAGCCACGCCCTCTGCTCCCTAGATCACTGACACAATAGTACTAACAGCCACACCCTCTGCTCCCTAGATCACTGACACAATAGTACTACCAGCCACGCCCTCTGCTCCCTAGATCACTGACACAATAGTACTACAGGCCACACCCTCTGCTCTCTAGATCACTGACACAATAGTACTAACAGCCACGCCCTCTGTTCCCTAGATCACTGACACAATAGTACTAATAGCCACGCCCTCTGCTCCCTAAATCACTGATACAATAGTACTAACAGCCACGCCCTCTGCTCCCTAGATCACTGACACAATAGTACTAACAGCCACACCCTCTGCTCCCTAGATCACTGATACAATAGTACTAATAGCCACGCCCTCTGCTCCCTAGATCACTGACACAATAGTACTAACAGCCACACCCTCTGCTCCCTAGATCACTGATACAATAGTACTAACAGCCACGCCCTCTGCTCCCTAGATCACTGATACAATAGTACTAACAACCACACCCTCTGCTTTCTAGATTAATGATGCAATAGTACTAACAGCCACACCCTCTGCTCCCTAGATCACTGACACAATAGTACTAACAGCCACACCCTCTGCTCTCTAGATCAATGACACAATAGTACTAACAGCCACACCCTCTGCTCCCTAGATCACTGACACAATAGTACTAACAGCCACGCCCTCTGCTCCCTAGATCAGGACACAATAGTACTAACAACCACACCCTCTGCTCCCTAGATCACTGACACAATAGTACTAACAGCCACGCCCTCTGCTCTCTAGATCACTCACACAATAGTACTAACAGCCACACCCTCTGCTCCCTAGATCACTAACACAATAGTACTAACAGCCCCGCCCTCTGCTCCCTAGATCACTGACACAATAGTACTAACAGCCACGCCCTCTGCTCCCTAGATCACTGACACAATAGTACTAACAGCCACACCCTCTGCTCTCTAGATCATTGACACAATAGTACTACAGGCCATATCCTCTGCTTTCTAGATTAATGATGCAATAGTACTAACAGCCACGCCCTCTGCTCCCTAGATCACTGACAGAATAGTACTAACAGCCACGCCCTCTGCTCCCTAGATCACTGACACAATAGTACTAACAGCCACGCCCTCTGCTCCCTAGATCACTAACACAATAGTACTAACAGCCACACCCTCTGCTCCCTAGATCACTGACACAATAGTACTACCAGCCACGCCCTCTGCTCCCTAGATCACTGACACAATAGTACTACAGGCCACACCCTCTGCTCTCTAGATCACTGACACAATAGTACTAACAGCCACACCCTCTGCTCTCTAGATCATTGACACAATAGTACTACAGGCCATATCCTCTGCTTTCTAGATTAATGATGCAATAGTACTAACAGCCACGCCCTCTGCTCCCTAGATCACTGACACAATAGTACTAACAGCCACACCCTCTGCTCCCTAGATCACTGACACAATAGTACTAACAGCCACACCCTCTGCTCTCTAGATCACTGACACAATAGTACTAACAGCCACACCCTCTGCTCCCTAGCTAACAGCCACACCCTCTGCTCCCTAGATCACTGACACAATAGTACTAACAGCCACACCCTCTGCTCCCTAGATCACTGACACAATAGTACTAACAGCCACACCCTCTGCTCCCTAGATCACTGACACAATAGTACTAACAGCCACACCCTCTGCTCTCTAGATCATTGACACAATAGTACTACAGGCCATATCCTCTGCTTTCTAGATTAATGATGCAATAGTACTAACAGCCACGCCCTCTGCTCCCTAGATCACTGACAGAATAGTACTAACAGCCACGCCCTCTGCTCCCTAGATCACTGACACAATAGTACTAACAGCCACGCCCTCTGCTCCCTAGATCACTAACACAATAGTACTAACAGCCACACCCTCTGCTCCCTAGATCACTGACACAATAGTACTACCAGCCACGCCCTCTGCTCCCTAGATCACTGACACAATAGTACTACAGGCCACACCCTCTGCTCTCTAGATCACTGACACAATAGTACTAACAGCCACGCCCTCTGCTCCCTAGATCACTGACACAATAGTACTAACAGCCACGCCCTCTGCTCCCTAGATCACTGATACAATAGTACTAACAGCCACGCCCTCTGCTCCCTAGATCACTGACACAATAGTACTAACAGCCACACCCTCCGCTCCCTAGATCACTGATACAATAGTACTAATAGCCACGCCCTCTGCTCCCTAGATCACTGACACAATAGTACTAACAGCCACACCCTCTGCTCCCTAGATCACTGATACAATAGTACTAACAACCACACCCTCTGCTTTCTAGATTAATGATGCAATAGTACTAACAGCCACACCCTCTGCTCCCTAGATCACTGACACAATAGAACTAACAGCCACACCCTCTAGATCACTGATGCAATGTACAGGCCACAACAACAGAACAATAGTACTGCCAGCCACACCCTCTGATCCCTAGGTAAAAGACCAGCTATGCCAGACTACTCTGCTCCCTCATCACTGACACAATCACTTCCTGTTATAGAACACAACCACTTTTCTAATCTCTAATCAGCCCAGTCCTTATTTACTCCACAAAAACCCTCTTACCAGAGATCCCCCAACTTTTGTCTGAAAATTTGCTGTGGTTAGTGTATTTCAGCGACCTTTTCCACAAATCGTTTCTGACCCGCAGGAAGGCGTTTTCTGGTTCTAATAATTGGAAATTTCCATTTGGCTAAAACAATAGACTGATATTACCTATTAACTCACAGTCACTCCCTCCCACTCCTAAATCAGTCAACAACAAGTCAAGCAAGTCAACGGGTTTCACCAAAAACGCATATTGCGCTAGGGGGAGGGGCGCGGGGGCTGGTCAGTCTGTACTGCGCATGTGCATATGTGTCCGTTTATTTCGCAAAGAGGGGTTGGACTAGTCTCGCGTAGCCAGACCCTTTACCAACCTTAACCGCTACGCGGGGAAGGAAAGGGTCTGGGAACATACAATACAACGACTTGTTCAGCAGCACCCCAAAAAGGGTGCTTAATTATCACATTCCAGCAAGCTTGCGGTATACTGTGTGACGTCAACATCACATCTGGGAGGGTGAGAATAGTCTGGCGTCGCCGACCCCTTACCTTCCTTTTTTATTAATGGGCTTCCTCCGCCCATTAATCAAAAAGGAAGGTAAGGGGTCGGCGACGCCAGACTAGGGTGAGAACGTAGCGTGACTTCGTCAAACTGGTGAAGTTGTTTCGTAGACTATTTATAAGCACTCCTGGCAAGCAATAAACGTACCAGCATGAATAGGAGAGCTGCTACCCGGCCGTGGCCGTGACGTCATTGGCTACCGCAAGCATTGGAATGTGATAATTGGAGCACCCTTTTTGGGGTGCTGCTGAACAAGTCGTTGTATTGTATGTTCCCAGACCCTTTCCTTCCCCGCGTAGCGGTTAGGGTTGGTAAAGGGTCTGGCTACGCGAGACTAGGGTTGGACCTCCACCTCTCTCTGTTTGTGAGTCCGGGATGCTTCTGGGGCGTCCAATGTCGCAACTTACGTGAACTATAGAGACCGGTGTAAATAATTGTGTTGAGGTAGCTGAATATAATTCTGGGAATGGGAATTCATGTTTAGCAATAGGCTGCGGTTATCTGTGGAGTGTAGCTAGGATTCATGGAGGAGTTGCTGGTAGGAGGGCTCTGCAAGGACACTATCACAGAGTTATAGATTAGTCACTTGAAAACAAATTTTAGGTGAAGATATACAAACTGATAGGAAAATTAAGGAAATACATAAAGAACAGCTTCAGAAGGGTTGCAGGGTGTGTGGGAAGAGATGGAAGACTGCCAAGACAGTCAGTTGCCAATGCACCGGAAGTTCGTAGACCGCCGTACATTTTTATTTGCGTCTGCCGACGACCCTTTTTAGAGTCATGAATTATTCATGATGTAACAAAACTGCTTATTATTTGTTACCATGGGGGGTAAAAATTGGGAAATTATATTCATATTATAATTTGATGTTTATTAAAACTTCTAAAGTTATGAATATACCTATCATGAATTGATGATATACCGCTTCATCTAAATCTCGTCCGAAAAACTTTGCTGCAGTAAGTATTAATAGTACAGCCAGATATGTGAAAAAATCGTGCCTTTTGTGATAGAATCATGAAATTTTGCATACTAATAGGGAAAACCCTACAGATGATTTTAAGCTATAGGGACATCCATGATTTGACCTTTTCTGACCTTTGGGCGCTAATTAATGTGCCTAATTTTATACGTCTACAGTAATTTTTGAATCATTTAATTTAATTATATCAAGTTTAGTATCAAACGAAAGCTTACATTAAGAGGAGTAAAATAAACTTTGAATCAAAGACACATCTGTTTTTAATCAGAAGGTATGACCTTTTGAAGTAATACCATTTACTATACAATGTGGTATAATATAAATAGCCCTGCAGCTATTATGCATTAATTGTTTAGGAAGGCTGAATACATGGTAGTAGTTAACCAGTTTCTTCCTAAATTAGGCTCTACCCTTCTTTGTGAATAGTTCTTTTCTGGAATCATTCACATGCTCAAGACTGCTCGTGCAGTCGTAGAGTAAGACTACAAATTGCTCCAGAAGAGGTAGCCATTGTTCTATGCACTGTACACTTGGAGTATTAGCTAATGCACAAAATGCAGGAATGACTGAATCATATGACTTCCAAGTATTCCATGCAGTCTTTTTGCTTTTTCCAAAGAAAGACACTGTGTCACATCCTGTCAGTGAATGAAAGAAGGGCAAGGCCATACACTTTTGAGGACCAAGAGTATCAGCTAGCTCATGTATTGGAAGGAACCTGAAGTGTTTCCCTGTTCCGAATGCAATCCAGAGTTCAGATATTCCCAACCGTTGAGCTGATGAAATGGCTATACAACAACATCTGTGTCCACAGTTCGGATCAACGCTTTGTTGTATTGCTGTTTCACAGCATCTTCCAGATGGAGTAGTATACGTGTGTCGGCTTCTTCGTGTGTACATGGTGCCAAACCTGAAACATCCCGATGATTGTTGCAGAGAACTTCAGTTAGGCATGTGGCAATAATAGCTATGCCACTATCAATTCTTGTAACTTGTGATGACAGAAATGAAAACAACTCTGTTTTGTTTTCATTGATTCGCAGAAATTCTCACCAATTCTGGGGAACTATGCTTGATGCTTCCACTCGTCTTCTGATACCTTTCCCTCTCTTGCTGCGAGTATCTTCTTTCAAACTTTCTGGCTTGTAGACATCCCATACAACATCCAGTCTCAAAACATGTTGAAGTTGAGACTGAATGTATGGCAAAAACACATTGTTTGCATAGTCCTGAAATGTTTTTGAATTCACTGGTTTAAGCATATTAACGATAACAGCACCATCAAGAATAAGAACTTCCACTGAAGGATTAGGTATGGATTTTTCTAATGAAATAAGCTCTTCTAGGCCGTACAGCAACTCTGCTTTGTCCCCATCTCGTATGCTACCATTCTTTGCCAATACCGGTGGACATGCCTGATTTTTGTGACTGAAGAAGTCGTCCAAATCTCCATTCCGTGTTTGAGAGGCTATATATAGCCTAGAAAAAAGAGAACAATTATTCTTCAGGGATAAAAGTTGCAGTTGCTTGCTGGACTCCTTATGAACTGGAGGTCGGCTAAAGAGGTAAAGATTGTTTCGTTTAATAGGGTCAGCAATTGCTTTCGTCCGCTTCACTAATCTTTCTTCTACATAGGTTTCATACTGGTCTAGGCCAAGCTGTTCAATGTCTTTAAATGTATCACTCAGAGCTGTGTCTACAATGTTTCGGCTGTCCAGAACCAGAAGATCCTCACTATCCTCAAGGAATGGATTTCCCAATTCTTCAAACACTTCAGTTAGTGATTGCATGTCTCGTGCAAATGCAGACTGTATGTGCTGCTTTTGTTCATGGTGACAGGTTTCTGTGCTTTGTTTCTTCTTTTCATCAGATGTCTGAAATTCTCCAATCAAACGTGCCATTTCAGGGCCTGAGACCATCTATCGATGCAGAGCTGTAGAGTTTTCTGTGAGCCCAATAGCTCCACCATCACCTTTCACAATGGCATTATTTTGCTCGTGAGCTTGATCTATAGAGATGGCTGATAATGAGCGTTTCGACTTCTTGACTACAAAATTCAGGATGGCTCTGTTCCAGTGAAATCATGTCGTGCAAGTGAACTGGAGTCCACCTGGCATAGTGAGTGTGGTCCAAGGCAAAATACCACGGGATGATCTTCACAAGAGCTTGAACATAGAGTTCAAAATTTCCCTCAGTATTGATCTTACGAAGATCAGTAGGAGGAGCTCATGACAACAGAATGAGACGTGAAATTCGTTGCTTATTATCCATACTGAATTAAACTCCTACATCACAAATAGTAAATATTCAATAACTATTGGTGAGCTTAGTACATAGATTTCCAACTGTAATATGATGGACCAGAACTGGAACTGGGGGCATTTTTGAGCTTTTTCACCACACCACTTTTCAATGTTCTATCTTCGATTTCATCTTCTACTACTGACTCATTGTAAAAGCAAGTACAGACTACTAGCGGTAAGTTGATAAGCTCGGCGTGTGCATGTTACATGTGAAGCTTTGAGAAATGATTCCGCTTTTCCACTTGATATTATACAGGTGTTAATTGCAGCTGCTATCCAAGTGTTTGGTTACTGTTGCTCCATTTCCCGTAATGTTTTTGCCTCTCTGCTACATCTGTGAGCACAAGAAGATCATTACTGTCCTCAGTGAAAGGATTTCCCATATCTTCTATAACTCCGGTCAGTGATTTTCACATTTTGCGTAAAGCAAGTTTGCTATGACAAGTTTAACTGTGCCGAATACTATGTGTATATCACTTAACAGTTGCTTAAACGACCATAACTTTTGATTAAAAATAGATATAACTTTGATTCAAATTTTATATTATTGCTCTTAATATGAGCTTTCATGTGATACCTAACATGGCACTAATTAATTTAATAATTCAAAAATTAATACAATTGTAGTAATTACGGCATACTAATTAGCACCTAAAGGTCAAAAAAGGTCAAATCAGAGATGTCCCTATAGCCTAAAATCATCTTCAGGTTGTTGGCTATCAGCATGCAAAATTTCATGCTTCTATCACAAAAGTCACAATACCCCTAAAAACATGCACATATCTGCTGTACTATAAGCTCTTCTTTCAAAAATGATGCTGTACCCATTTGGCCATGGTTAGTTATTCATACCACCCCACGTGGTTAATGTAATAGTTTCTGTTAGTGGTGAAGCTTGAGGCAGGAAGTTTAGCTACTCTGGTTGATGTTTAAGGCAGGAAGGGAATTTGTAGTTTCAGCTTGACACAAAACTGCATTAGGTAAGAGAAAAAGCATAAACTCTGGAGCAATACATAATATATAAATTAACTTAAAATTACGCATAACATTGTTACAAAATAGCTAAATATAGCTTCGAATATGCATAAATTAATTAATTATGTAATGAAATTATAATGTAGTCCAATATCATGGCGGAGAGAAGCAGGCGCAGGCTGTCATATTCATCAGTGTCAACACTGGGTGAACAAGGTGAAGTCTGTGGTCTGTGTAGTAGGGCTAGTTTCCAAGTATCCAAGTTGGACAGATAAATCCTCCCAGCAGTGTGTCCAGTCATTGGGAGTTGATGCTGCACAGAGTCCGGTCTGCCGTGCTTGTAGAGATGATGTATCTCGGTTAGTAAAACACTCTGCATTCACACCAAGATGGGAAAAGGAAAAACAATATGAAACATGTGTAATTCAATCTTGTAATGGCAAAGACCTTCACTATTCCCATACCATAACTAGAGATGAGCTCATTGCATTTGGATTGGATATCCCTGATGTAATACCAACACCATTTCCCCTGTGCAAGCACCATTATTAAACGGTGGGAAAAAAAATAGAAAAACCGCAAACCCACTGTCCAATGTGCAACATTAGTGTAAGAAATATTCATGTACGATCTTGTCCCAACAGTGACTTGATCAATAAGATCCTTCTTCAGCAAACAGGTTTTTAGGGAAATCTTTCAAACAGTTCTAAAGTATGTTTCTCTTGCTATAATTGCCAACTAGAACTTCTTAAAGAAACTCAGCTGTCTAGTACAGACTCAGACTTGTCCCACCTGATAGCAACCTTAAACAGCAAACAAGTACCACTAAAGTGTGCCTCCACAGATGTCATTGACTCTGCTATGCACTATACATCTATTTTTGTGGCAGAAATATTACTGCAGGGGGAAAGCCTACTTTTGCCAATGGTACATACTTTTTTTTGATAAAAAAGTCCAAGAGCTAGTTGGGAAGCACAACATAAATATTGATGAAATAAATGTTTCGGTTACGTCTAGGTGGATCCTCAGCAATCTCACCATTTCACTAGCCCACCATGCAAGGTAAAGAAGCATGGCACCATTTTGTACCGAACTAATGGTGATATTCTTCATGCCCTTAGCAAAGGTTTGCACAAACAAAAGAATTGCAGCACTGAGGAAAATCCTACCATAGCTACTACTGAGGAGCTAAGCAATGACAGCGTACTTCTTGACAAGGCTGCTGAATGTTTAAATAAAAGCTTTCAAACTCAGATACGTAAGTATTTACTGGAAGACAAGGTAGCTCCCTTTCAATTTGACCAGTTAAACATTGACAACTGTATAGCAGACCTAAATCCGACCATTTGGAGATTCATATGTAGAGTAACTCAATCATGGTCACAATCTAGCGGGCGTTCTAAAGTATGTGACACTACTACACATGAATACCATGTGAAGAAACTACGCCGCTTCACTTGTATGTGCACATTAATGTATTGTATTGATGACCGATGCTATTTACCACTACACTGCATAATTACTGACTTAATTGAAAGCTGTGGGGATCTACCAAATTGATTAGATACCTAAATAGGCTCGGAATTTGTTCTTCCCTCGATACATTGTCAAGAGTAATTCAACAACATGTAAAAATGAGGGAACACAAAGGCCCTGAGCAGGAACTATGTTCATCTGCAATGATTGTTGTATCTGCAGACAACATAGACTTTTTGCACAAAAATATGCACACAACTTTTGTGGAAGGCAGTCTACGAGTTGGCACGGAACGACAGTAGGGCACGATTTGGTGCTGAAAGTGCATGCATTCATGTGAACTTAGCTACACAGTTAGCAAATGAGAGTACAAGTGTTCAAAGTTTAGCTTTATCAGCTTGGAGACATTTGGAAATGTCCACATTTGAAGTTTCTTCAAAAGAAATGAAATCAGTGGAAAAGCTACAAGAAAGTTTGTGTATGTACCAGCTGACTAAACAAGTGTTTAATCAGTATGAAAAAGGTGATAAATCGGAGGTTCTTTTAGATTTACATCAATTTTTGATTTCACACCCATCATCTTCACCGCGGCAATATTGAGGACACAGCATGGGCCGTTACCAGAGACCGACAACCATATCCTAATCCATTGTATACATGTAACAGTGAGGAAACTGACACAAGGATGTGGCTACATGTGAAACAGACTGAACAGTCAAACATTCTCATTATGTCACCTGACACAGATTGCTATCACATTGGAATGCCACTGAATCATGGTTCACTAAAAGATGTGATTGTTCAAATAAATAAATACACATCAAAGGAGATAAAATTCCTACACCTGCCAGCACTGTTACAAGCTAGTTAATACTTACCTACTTGGACTGTCATCCATACACAATGTACCATATAGCGGTAGCGATTTCTACCTAATTGTAGACCCTTTACCTCACGCATACACCCTGTATCATATTCAGTTAGTCCGTGCATCTGTAGACATCGCATCTATTAATGATCCAGTGTAACCTCTGTCTCAGACGGCGCACCGCGCTTGACTATGCACGGACTAACTGACTAGAAGCTACCGCGAGCAACTCAGTGTGCCTCACCGGAAATTGCCGGCTGGAGGACAAGCTAGAAAAGCCAGTTTCTATTTGACGCCCACCCAGCATGGCAGTGAATTGCCCCTACCCTGACTGTGCCTTCTCAGTGCCTGAGGGGACAGACCCAATGGTAGTGGCTGCCTTGCTGAATGCCCACACGTTGGTTCACAGCCAGACCGCCAGACCGAAGCCAACCCCAGTCCGCCGACCCGAAATATCGGCAGGGGGAACCACCGAGGGGTGGCAATACTTCTTAACAAGATGGAGGGCCTACTCCACAGCCGTCAGGCTAGTCGACGACGACGTCAGCATCCAGCTGCTGGAATGCCTCGACCCTAATCTCAGGCGTGACGTCACCCGGAACGCGGTCGGCCCCACCCCCATCGAGCAGTTCACAGAAGCCAACCTCCTGGCAGCGATCAGAGCCCTAGCAGTGAGGGAAGAAAACCCTAAGGTGGCCAGGGTAACCCTATCAAGGATGGTTCAGGACAGGGGTGAGCCCGTAAGATCTTTTGCTGCACGCCTCCGTGGGCAGGCAGAGGTGTGTATGTTCACACATAAGTGCCCCGGCTGTGACAGAATCAATAACCAGGGCGAACAGAGGGTCGCTGATCAACTGTGCATCGGCCTCGCTGACCCTGAGATTCAGGAAGACCTCCTCAAAGACCCAAACCAAGCCATGTCAGTAGAAGAGACGATTCGATTCGTCGAGGTACGGGCCGCGGGGAAGAGATCTGCCATCTCTATCATGTCCCCAACATCACCAGCATCTGCAATAGATGAGGGAGTAGATCAGGAGGAATCCATCAACTCCGGCTACCGGCAGCGACAAAAAGGCTCGACACCACGACGACCAGCAGGACCCACAACGCTACACAGGAGCCAACCCACCCATACCAAATGCCAGCAATCCACACCCACCCAGCCCATCCAAAACAAAGGGCAACCCATCTCAAGCAAACCGCCTACCAATGCCAAGGCTATTTGCTGTTTCTGCGGCAGACAAGGCCATGGGGAGCGCTCCAGGACAGCCATTCGGCGCCAGCAGTGCCCAGCATTCGGCTCCAACTGCTCAGCCTGTAACAAGCCGAACCATTATGCGGCCATGTGCTGGCAGAACACTGAGCACGAGAGTGCCATCGAGGAGTCAGTCGCCAACATGACCGAGGGCACACTCCCACATCAATCGTGGGACCCCTCAACAGCAACATGGATAACCCGTCGATCGCCACCTCAGCCCAACCTAGACATACTGGTTTCCACCCACAGGGAGGATTACCAATATCATGGGCACACCCTCCGCAAGGAAAAGAGAAACCTGGCAACCACTGCCTTGGCTGACACTGGCTGTCAGAGCTGCCTGGCCGGGCCAGCCCTCCAGAAGGGACTCTGCCTTTCAGCCCAGGACCTCATCCCAACATCACTCTCCATGAGCTCCGCCAGCGGACACCCCCTGCCCATACTCGGGGCCGCCCTCACCCGACTCAAACTTGGGAGTTCTGGTCGTTCCACACGACAGATGGTGTACTTCAGCCCAAAGGCCACAAAGCTTTATCTAAGCCTGGCCACATGTACCGACCTGGGGCTAATAGGTAACCAGTTCCCACTCGACATCCCACACCACCCAGCTGTAAAACAACCCATCCAACCCGCCTCGCACGTCCACGACAGCCATCACCAGCCCCTACCAGCTCCAGCACCATCACCAGGAGTAACCCGAGGGCACCCAGACACAGGTCTATCTGCCCAGCAGCAAACAACCAGGCCACCACCTCCACCCACACCAGGAGGCCCTCACAAGGGCAGGCCATGCTCATGCCCACAGAGAGCACCACCACCTGAGATGCCGACATCCCTACCATTCCCTGGGACGGAGGAGAACCGCCGCAGGCTTGAACGCTACCTGCTGGATCACTATGCAGCAAGTAGCTTCAACGTCTGTGAGCACCAACCTCTGCCCATGATGTCTGGACCCCCGCTCTCTCTAACCATCGATCCCAATGCCACACCGAAGCCTTACCACACGCCCATCGCTGTACCAGTTCACTGGCAAGACGAGGTGAAAGCCGGCCTCGACAGGGATGTCAGACTTGGCGTGCTGGAGAAGGTCCCCCTGGGCACACCCGTCACTTGGTGCCACCGCATGGTGATATGCACCAAGAAGGATGGGTCGCTCAGGCGGACCATCAACTTTCAGCCGTTGAACCAGCACGCCACCAGGGAAACCCACCATTGCCCCTCTCCCTTCCACCAAGCTCGAGCCATTCCACGCCTCACCAAAAAGACCGTGTTTGATGCGTGGAATGGCTACCACTCCGTCGCCCTGGATGAACGACACCGCCATTATACAACGTTCATCACTCCCTGGGGGAGGTATAGGTATCGGACCGCCCCTCAAGGCTATATCGCCTCCGGGGATGCCTACACGGCACGGTATGACTCACTCGTAGCCCATGTAGGGAGCAAAACCAAATGCATCGACGATGCACTGCTGTGGTCCGAGACCATCGAGGAGGCGTTTTATCAGGCCGTCGAGTGGTTACAGATTTGCGCCACTAATGGAATCACCCTGAACCCGCGCAAATTCCACTTCGCCGAGGACGAGGTGGAGTTTGCCGGGTTCACAGTCACCCCAACAGAAGTCCGCCCTGCAGACAAGTTCACGGCAGCAGTGAGGGAGTTTCCGACCCCGAAAGGCATCACCGACATAAGAGCCTGGTTCGGCCTCGTGAACCAGGTCTCCTACGCCTTCTCCATGACAGCAGCCATGTCGCCTTTCAGACACCTACTGAGACCATCCACACCCTTCCTCTGGACAGACCAGCTGGCAGAGGCATTTGCGGCATCAAAGAACCACATCTGCAGCAGCATAGAGAAGGGTGTACAAATCTTCGACAAAGGCCGTCCGACATGCCTGGCAACTGATTGGAGCAGGGGAGGCATGGGCTTCTGGCTCACTCAGAAGCACTGCCGGTGTCAATCCGAAGATCCATTCTGCTGCCGAGACGGGTGGCGCATCGTTCTCGTGGGATCAAGATTCACCCACGCAGCTGAGTCCCGATATGCCCCCGTGGAGGGAGAGGCATTGGCAGTGGCGGATGCATTGGACAAAGCCCGACATTTCATCCTCGGGTGCAGCGACCTTGTGATAGCAGTGGACCACAAACCAGTGCTCAGGCTATTCGGGGATCGCTGCCTCGAAGACATCCCGAATCCCAGGCTCCGAAATCTGAAGGAGAAGACGCTCCGGTACCGTTTCCGGATGGTGTACATCCCTGGCGCAAGAAATCAAACCAGCGATGCCCTCTCACGCCACCCATCCGGAAGCCAGTCACCATCTCAACTACGCCTCCCAGACGACATCCCCAACCCCAACCACGACTGCCTGGCCGACCAGGACGCCGCAGTCGCCCCCATTTCAGCAATAGACAACCTGCAAAACGCAATGTGTGCAGCGATCTCATCAATCCCCATTGACTGGGAGCAGCTCCAAATCGCCACCACATCGGACCCCTCACTGCAGGACCTGATGTTTTGCATCCAGGAAGGCATCACCACTGATGGATCCTCAATCCCGGCATCCGTACAAGCATACTGGACAGTGATGGGAAGCCTCAGTATAGTCGATGACGTGATTTGCATGGGTGAACGCATTGTCATACCCACCTCACTCCGCCCCACCTGTCTTGAGGCACTCCATGCTGCACATCAAGGGATCACAGGCATGACTGCCAGAGCAAAATCGTCCATATACTGGCCCGGCATCACCACTGACATCAGGACTCTGAGAGAGAGATGCTCAATTTGCAATAGCAATGCGCCCTCCCAGCCACCAATGCCCTCAACAACACCTGTCCAGTCGGAGTACCCGTTCCAGCACATCTGTGCGGATTTCTTCCACCACCAAGGATCCACATACCTTGTCCTGGTGGACAGATACTCTGGCTGGCCAATCGTGTCCCCGGCAAACAACGGTGCCAAGGGTCTCGCTGCCACTCTCATGGACACCTTCGCAACATTCGGCATACCGACAACCCTCACATCCGATGGTGGGCCGGAATTTTCAGGACAAGCAACCCAAGAGCTCCTAACCAGCTGGGGCATCACCCACCGAGTCTCCTCGGCCTACTTCCCCCACGCCAACAATAGGGCTGAGACGGGGGTGAAGACAGTTAAACGGCTGATAGCAGGAAACACTGGCCCTGGAGGAGCACTCATGTCGTCATTCCACAAGGCCCTTCTGATGTACAGAAACAGTCCCAGCCCAGACACTCAGATGTCACCAGCCATGTGTCTGTTTGGCCACCAAACCAGGGACCTGATACCCAGCACCCCATCCAAACTCACCCCATCCCCCAACGACTCAAAACCCCTCACTCACAGGAAGAAAGCACTGGCGAAACGCCAATCACTGGGCCGAGAAAGATGGGACGAGCACGCCCACGGCCTGTCACCCCTCAAGTGTGGGGACCGCGTCATGGTCCAAAATCAGACAGGTAGACACCCCACCAAGTGGGACAAGTCAGGAGTAGTTACCCAGGTGTTACAATATCACCAATACCGGGTGACCATGGACGCCAATGGTAGATCTACTACCAGGAACAGACGATTCCTCCGCCACAACACAAATCCCCCACCTCCAACCGACCACCCCCTCCTACGACGTCTGCCGGAAAAACCCCTTCCAACGCAGCCAATACTGCCAGATGAGACACCCCCCATCCAACCTACACCCGGGACACCCAGGCAACCACATCACCAGCCAACACCAGTGACCACGTTGCCACCATCTATGGCAAGTCCAGAAGTCGCAACTCCCACAACCCCAGTTCAGCCATTGTCTCCTGCAACAACGGACAGGACACCTGCGCCAGCAGCAACCAGAGGGACACCACCACACCAAGGAACAAACCAACCCACCACCCAGACTCCAAGACAGCAACCTACATCCTCCCATACCACCCCACCCAGATCATATGCTGCCGTGACTAGCACCCCGACCCTATCTCACCGCCCCTCCAAGCCAACCCCAAAGGCACTGGCTCACCCACCACCCTACCAACCACCACTAAGACGGAGCACCCGTGAAAGAAAGCCTGTTGCCCGCTACGGACAAAGTGAACTATAAATTCAGTCCCCTTGTCAGACGACTTGGGGGGAGATAGTTAATACTTACCTACTTGGACTGTCATCCATACACAATGTACCATATAGCGGTAGCGATTTCTACCTAATTGTAGACCCTTTACCTCACGCATACACCCTGTATCATATTCAGTTAGTCCGTGCATCTGTAGACATCGCATCTATTAATGATCCAGTGTAACCTCTGTCTCAGACGGCGCACCGCGCTTGACTACAAGCCATTGGAGAAGACCCAGACTTATCATTGATTCCCAGTATTCTACTCCCACAAGTGTTCTCCACACTATTTGTAGTAACTGGATGTGACTACACGTCCTTTTTTAGCAGAATTAGAAAAACCACTTTCTATCGCTATTTTTTCCACCATGCAGAAATTTATTACGAGTGGCCGTTTACCAGGTACACTCGCTGACATAGGTTTGAGGGACAATGTTTTTGAAATGGGCTTTCTTTCTTTCCTGAGACTAGTAGGAGTCACCTACTTAAAAAAACAAAACAATTCTGGGTTCTCTCATGCTTTCAGGGAGAGATAAGAAGAACAATCCAAGCTTACAAAAAGAGAGTTCCTAATTGTGGAAATGCCACCACCAATCATTTTCAATGGTGTAGACATAAAGGAGAATGTGAGGTAAAAATCAAATATAATAAAATATTATAATTACGAGGTGAAATAGATATGTGATCAATTTATATACCTTTATAGTAACTCGGTGGTGGACAGAACAAGAAAGTGCCTTCTACATTTGGCAGACCTTGTGATCACACCTGCATCTTGTATAGCTCAAATGAAAGAAGTCGCACCTCCTTCATTATCTTCTGACCATGTTCCTCCTCTGAATGCTTCTTCACAATCACCATTGTGCAAAGTTTGTGCTGGAATTCCAGACAGGCACATTGAGCTAACTGTGGAGATATTGCCTCTTATAAAGTGTCTGTGTATGCACAGCATAGTAATGGCCTTACTTGTCCCTGCTGTAAATCTTCATTACAGTCAGAGGAGTCAAGCTACCATTTTCAGAGACCATTACCAGTGCTTACATGCAAAGATCATTTTGACCAGTCAGTAGCCTCACCTTCATAAATACTGCCAAAGACAAGCAGATCTTACTCAATTCTTCAGACAAGCAGATCTTACTCAATTCTTCAGACAAGCAGATCTTACTCGATTCTTCAGAAAAGCAGATCTTACTCAATTCTTCAGACAAGCAGATCTTACTCGATTCTTCAGAAAAGCAGATCTTACTCGATTCTTCAGACAAGCAGATCTTACTCAATTCTTCAGACAAGTAGATCTTACTCGATTCTTCAGACAAGCAGATCTTACTCGATTCTTCAGACAAGTAGATCTTACTCGATTCTTCAGACAAGCAGATCTTACTCGATTCTTCAGACAAGTAGATCTTACTCGATTCTTCAGGCAAGCAGACCTCACTCGATCCTTCAGGCAAGCAGATCTTACTCGATTCTTCAGACTAGCAGACCTCACTCGATTCATAGGCAAGCAGACATCACTCGATTCATAGGCAAGCAGACATCACTCGATTCTTCAGACAAGCTGATCTTACTCGATTCTTCAGACAAGCAGACCTCACTCGATTCTTCAGGCAAGCAGACCTTACTCGATTCTTCAGACAAGCAGACCTTACTCGATTCTTCAGACAAGCAGACCTTACTCAATTCATAGGCAAGCAGATCTTACTCGATTCTTCAGGAAAGCAGATCTTACTCGATTCTTCAGACAAGCAGACCTCACTCGATTCTTCAGGCAAGAAGACCTTACTCGATTCATAGGCAAGCAGACCTTACTCGATTCTTCAGACAAGCAGATCTTACTCGATTCATAGGCAAGCAGATCTTACTCGATTCTTCAGGCAAGAAGACCTTACTCGATGCATAGGCAAGCAGATCTTACTCGATTCTTCAGACAAGCAGACCTCACTCGATTCTTCAGACAAGCAGACCTCACTCGATTCTTCAGACAAGCAGACCTCACTCGATTCATAGGCAAGCAGACCTTACTCGATTCTTCAGACAAGCTGACCTTACTCGATTCTTCAGACAAGCAGACCTTACTCGATTCATAGGCAAGCAGACCTTACTCGATTCTTCAGACAAGCTGACCTTACTCGATTCTTCAGACAAGCAGACCTTACTCGATTCTTCAGACAAGTAGACCTTACTCGATTCTTCAGACAAGCAGACCTCACTCGATTCTTAAGACAAGCAGATCTTACTCGATTCTTCAGGCTAGCAGACCTTACTCGATTCTTCAGACAAGCAGACCTCACTCGATTCTTCAGACAAGCAGACCTTACTCGATTCTCAGGCAAGCAGACCTCACTCGATTCTTCAGACAAGCAGATCTTACTCGATTCTTCAGACAAGCAGATCTTACTCGATTCTTTCAGACAAGCAGACCTTACTCGATTCTTCAGGCAAGCAGATCTTACTCGATTCTTCAGACAAGCAGACCTCGACTCGATTCTTCAGACAAGCAGACAGATCTTACTCGATTCTTCAGACAAAGATTCTTCAGACAAGCAGATCTTACTCGATTCTTCAGACAAGCAGCAGATCTTACTCGATTCTTCAGACAAGCAGATCTTACTCGATTCTTCAGACAAGCAGATCTTACTCGATTCTTCAGACAAGCAGATCTTACTCGATTCTTCAGACAAGCAGATCTTACTCGATTCTTCAGGCAAGCAGACCTTACTCGATTCTTCAGACAAGCAGACCTCACTCGATTCTTCAAACAAGCAGATCTTACTCGATTCTTCAGACAAGCAGACCTTACTCGATTCTTCAGACAAGCAGATCTTACTCGATTCTTCAGACAACTCGATTCTTCAGACAAGCAGATCTTACTCGATTCTTCAGACAAGCAGACCTCACTCGATTCTTCAGACAAGCAGACCTTACTCGATTCTTCAGACAAGCAGACCTCACTCGATTCTTCAGACAAGCAGATCTTACTCGATTCTTCAGACAAGCAGATCTTACTCTATTCTTCAGACAAGCAGATCTTACTCGATTCTTCAGACAAGCAGATCTTACTCGATTCTTCAGACAAGCAGATCTTACTCGATTCTTCAGAGACCTCACTCGCAGGCAAGCAGACCTTACTCGATTCTTCAGGCAAGCAGATCTTACTCGATTCTTCAGACAAGCAGACCTTACTCGATTCTTCAGACAAGCAGACCTTACTCGATTCTTCAGGCAAGCAGATCTTACTCGATTCTTCAGACAAGCAGATCTTACTCGATTCTTCAGACAAGCAGATCTTACTCGATTCTTCAGACAAGCAGACCTCACTCGATTCTTCAGACAAGCAGACCTCACTCGATTCTTCAGACAAGCAGAACTCGATTCTTCAGACAAGCAGATCTTACTCGATTCTTCAGACAAGCAGACCTCACTCGATTCTTCAGACAAGCAGACCTTACTCGATTCTTCAGACAAGCAGACCTTACTCGATTCTTCAGACAAGCAGACCTCACTCGATTCTTCAGACAAGCAGACCTCACTCAATTCTTCAGACAAGCAGATCTTACTCGATTCTTCAGACTAGCAGACCTCACTCGATTCATAGGCAAGCAGACATCACTCGATTCTTCAGGCAAGCAGACCTTACTCGATTCTTCAGACTAGCAGACCTCACTCGATTCATAGGCAAGCAGACATCACTCGATTCTTCAGGCAAGCAGACCTCACTCGATTCATGGGCAAGCAGACATCACTCGATTCTTCAGACAAGCAGATCTTACTCGATTCTTCAGACTAGCAGATCTTACTCGATTCATAGGCAAGCAGACATCACTCGATTCATAGGCAAGCAGACATCACTCGATTCATAGGCAAGCAGACATCACTCGATTCTTCAGGCAAGCAGATCTTACTCGATTCTTCAGGCAAGCAGACCTTACTCGATTCTTCAGACAAGCAGACCTCACTCGATTCTTCAGGCAAGCAGACCTCACTCGATTCTTCAGGCAAGCAGATCTTACTCGATTCTTCAGACTAGCAGACCTCACTCGATTCATAGGCAAGCAGACATCACTCGATTCATAGGCAAGCAGACATCACTCGATTCTTCAGACAAGCTGATCTTACTCGATTCTTCAGACAAGCAGACCTCACTCGATTCTTCAGGCAAGCAGACCTTACTCGATTCTTCAGACAAGCAGACCTTACTCGATTCTTCAGACAAGCAGACCTTACTCAATTCATAGGCAAGCATATCTTACTCGATTCTTCAGGAAAGCAGATCTTACTCGATTCTTCAGACAAGCAGACCTCACTCGATTCTTCAGGCAAGAAGACCTTACTCGATTCATAGGCAAGCAGATCTTACTCGATTCTTCAGACAAGCAGACCTCACTCGATTCTTCAGGCATGAAGACCTTACTCGATTCATAGGCAAGCAGACCTTACTCGATTCTTCAGACAAGCAGATCTTACTCGATTCATAGGCAAGCAGATCTTACTCGATTCTTCAGGCAAGAAGACCTTACTCGATTCATAGGCAAGCAGATCTTACTCGATTCTTCAGACAAGCAGACCTCACTCGATTCTTCAGACAAGCAGACCTCACTCGATTCTTCAGACAAGCAGACCTCACTCGATTCATAGGCAAGCAGACCTTACTCGATTCTTCAGACAAGCTGACCTTACTCGATTCTTCAGACAAGCAGACCTTACTCGATTCATAGGCAAGCAGACCTTACTCGATTCTTCAGACAAGCTGACCTTACTCGATTCTTCAGACAAGCAGACCTTACTCAATTCTTCAGACAAGTAGACCTTACTCGATTCTTCAGACAAGCAGACCTCACTCGATTCTTAAGACAAGCAGATCTTACTCGATTCTTCAGGCTAGCAGACCTTACTCGATTCTTCAGACAAGCAGACCTCACTCGATTCTTCAGACAAGCAGACCTTACTCGATTCTTCAGGCAAGCAGACCTCACTCGATTCTTCAGACAAGCAGACCTTACTCGATTCTTCAGGCAAGCAGACCTCACTCGATTCTTCAGACAAGCAGATCTTACTCGATTCTTCAGACAAGCAGATCTTACTCGATTCTTCAGGCTAGCAGATCTTACTCGATTCTTCAGACAAGCAGACCTTACTCGATTCTTCAGGCAAGCAGATCTTACTCGATTCTTCAGACAAGCAGACCTTACTCGATTCTTCAGACAAGCAGATCTTACTCGATTCTTCAGACAAACAGATCTTACTCGATTCTTCAGACACAAGCAGATCTTACTCGATTCTTCAGACAAGCAGACCTTACTCGATTCTTCAGGCAAGCAGACCTTACTCGATTCTTCAGACAAGCAGACCTTACTCGATTCTTCAGGCAAGCAGACCTTACTCGATTCTTCAGACAAGCAGACCTTACTCGATTCTTCAGACAAGCAGATCTTACTCGATTCTTCAGGCTAGCAGATCTTACTCGATTCTTCAGACAAGCAGATCTTACTCGATTCTTCTGACAAGCAGACCTTACTCGATTCTTCAGACAAGCAGACCTTACTCGATTCTTCTGACAAGCAGATCTTACTCGATTCTTCAGACAAGCAGACCTTACTCGATTCTTCAGGCTAGCAGATCTTACTCGATTCTTCAGGCAAGCAGACCTCACTCGATTCTTCAGACAAGCAGACCTACTCGATCTTCAGACCAACAGATCTTACTCGATTTCAGGCTAGCAGATCTACGCGATTCTTCAGCTATCGATCTTACTCGATTTCTTCAGACAGCAGACCTTACTTACTCATTCTTCATACAAGCCAACCTTTACTCATTCTTTCAGACAAGCAGATCTTACTCGATTCTTCAGCTAGCAGATGCTTCTCAAAAGATTCCTTCAGCTATCAGATCTTACTTACTGATTCTTTCAGACAAGCAGATCTTACTCGATTCTTCAGACAAGCAGACCTTACTCGATTCTCAGACAATAGATCTTACTCGATTCTTCAGACAACATATCTTAACTCGCTTCTTCAGACAAGCAGCACCTACTCGATTCTTCAACAAGCAGACCTTACCGATTTCTTCAGACAAGCAGACCTTACTCGATTCTCAGCTCGCAAGATCTTCTCTATTCTTCAGACAAGCAGACCTTACTCAATTCTTCAGCAGCAGTCTTACTCGATTCTTCAGGACTCAGACCTTATCGCTCTTCAGACAAGCAGACCTTACTCGATTCTCAGCAGATCTTACTCATTCTTCAGACAAGCAGACCTTACTCGATTCTTCAGACAAGCAGACCTTACTCGATTCTTCAGACAAGCAGACCTTACTCGATTCTTCAGCAACAGATCTTACTCGATTCTTCAGACAAGCAGACCTTACTCAAGCAGCGATTCTTCTCGATTCTTCAGAGCAGATCTTACTCGATTCTTCAGACAAGCAGACCTTACTCGATTCTTCAGACAGCAGACCTTACTCGATTCTTCAGACAAGCAGACCTTACTCGATTCTTCAGACAAGCAGACCTTACTCGATTCTTCAGACAAGCAGACCTTACTCGATTCTTCAGGCAAGCAGATCTTACTCGATTCTTCAGGCAAGCAGACCTCACTCGATTCTTCAGGCAAGCAGACCTTACTCGATTCTTCAGACAAGCAGACCTCACTCGATTCTTCAGACAAGCAGACCTTACTCGATTCTTCAGCAAGCAGACCTTACTCGATTCTTCAGACAAGCAGACCTCACTCGATTCTTCAGACAAGCAGACCTTACTCGATTCTTCAGACAAGCAGATCTTACTCGATTCTTCAGACAAGCAGACCTCACTCGATTCTTCAGGCAAGCAGACCTTACTCGATTCTTCAGACAAGCAGACCTCACTCGATTCATAGGCAAGCAGACCTCACTCGATTCTTCAGGCAAGCAGACCTTACTCGATTCTTCAGACTAGCAGACCTCACTCGATTTATAGGCAAGCAGACCTCACTCGATTCTTCAGGCAAGCAGACCTTACTCAATTCTTCAGACAAGCAGATCTTACTCGATTCTTCAGACAAGCAGACCTTACTCGATTCATAGGCAAGCAGACCTTACTCGATTCTTCAGACAAGCAGATCTTACTCGATTCTTCAGACAAGCAGATCTTACTCGATTCTTCAGGCAAGCAGATCTTACCCGATTCTTCAGGCAAGCAGACCTTACTCGATTCTTCAAACAAGCAGACCTCACTCGATTCTTCAGACAAGCAGACCTTACTCAATTCATAGGCAAGCAGATCTTACTCAATTCTTCAGGCAAGCAGATCTTACTTGATTCTTCAGACAAGCATGGACCTCACTCGATTCTTCAGGCAAGAAGACCTTACTCGATTCATAGGCAAGCAGATCTTACTCGATTCTTCAGACAAGCAGACCTCACTCGATTCTTCAGGCAAGCAGACCTTACTCGATTCTTCAGACAAGCAGACCTTACTCGATTCATAGGCAAGCAGATCTTACTCGATTCTTCAGGCAAGAAGACCTTACTCGATTCATAGGCAAGCAGATCTTACTCGATTCTTCAGACAAGCAGACCTCACTCGATTCTTCAGGCAAGCAGACCACACTCAATTCTTCAGGCAAGCAGACCTCACTCGATTCTTCAGGCAAGCAGACCACACTCAATTCTTCAGGCAAGCAGACCTTACTCGGTTCTTCAGGCAAGCAGACCTTACTCGATTCTTCAGGCAAGCAGACCTTACTCGATTCTTCAGACAAGCAATTCTATATCTAAAAATTGTTTAGTACTCTTATCATATATATTTATTTAATTATGTATTTTATTTGTATTATATTAAACGGTGGACTACAATTATCCTGGACAAGACAATAATTTGTATTGCATTCAAATTCCTCTACTAGTATACTAACACCTTCAATATATCTTAATATTGACTTAATAAAGTTATCTCTAATGTCACAGTGTCCACTGCAGGAATTACAGCTCCAAACTGGCTTTGTATACTGTATTAGCAATAAGCTGGAATATATTCTTTAAGCTGGAGTACATTGTTCTTTTTTTCTGTCATTATATCACACTCGTACCATTGTAAGCTAGAGCTATCTCTGATCTTTATATCACACTCATGTCTGTCATAAGCTAGAGTATATCTCTAGTCTATATATCACACTCATGTCTGTCATAAGCTAGAGTATATCTTAGTCTTTATATCACACTCGTGTCTGTCATAAGCTAGAGTATATCTCTAGTCTTTATATCACATTCATGTCTGTCATAAGCTAGAGTATATCTCTAGTCTTTATATCACGCTCATGTCTGTCATAAGCTAGAGTATATCTCTAGTCTTTATATCACACTTGTGTCTGTCATAAGCTAGAGTATATTTCTAGTCTTTATATCAAACTTGTGTCTGTCATAAGCTAGAGTATATCTCTAGTCTTTGTATCACACTTGTGTCTGTCATAAGCTAGAGTATATCTTAGTCTTTATATCACACTCATGTCTGTCATAAGCTAGAGTATATTTCTAGTCTTTATATCACACTTGTGTTTGTCATAAGCTAGAGTATATCTCTAATCTAGTTTCTGCAAATGAAAAAAAGAAAGAAAAATCTTTAGCTAATAATCATTTTTTCAGAAAAATCAACTTCTAGTTAAAATTGCCTTTACGTTGAGGTTATAGCTATCACATTTCTGAAGTGAAATTTTTAAGATTTATAAAGTGTGCATATATGAATATAAAATCAGAATTATCAGGTCTTCCACAACTCCATTTCTACATAATGTATAGAAATTTGAGAGGATGGTAAAATTGCTGATGATATATCACTAAAACATTCTGTCTTTTCTTTGCCGCTTGCTTGAGGTGTGTTGCAGTCTTCGACTGACGTATCCACCATAAATAATTTGGAGCAGACATTGTTTTGTATTCTGGGGCAGAGGTAACAGTAATTCCAGAAAGTTTTGTCTTGTTGAACCAACTAACTGATGATAGTGTGAATATTTGTAGTCTCAAGGGAAACTTTACGTGGCTAGGTTGGTCATGGTTAGTTTTGTTGTGCAGTCTTAGTCTTTCACAAAGTTAGCAGTAGTACCTGATTCCATGTGCACTAGTTAGCTATTGTGTGTAAGCCATTACTAGTTTCATACTTAATGACTGATAAAGTGACACACTCTTCAGAAAGTGAGCAGTAGCTACGGAGGTGTATCCAATTACTCGTAGCAAATTTAAAAAGAAGATGGCTGAAATTGAGTATGATAGACAAGAAGATTGTCGGGGATATATGTCCAATTCCTTTTGAATTGGGTGAGAAAAATGTTACTAATGAGTGCATGGATGGTGATTTAGTTGAGGAGTGTGAAATGGGTTCTGGGAGTGAGGAATTGATTGGAAGCTGGTGTAGTTGCGCTGATTCTTCAGAAGAAGTAGAGGGAGAAGGTGATAGGCAGGAAGATATGTTGAGGATTGTGGAAAGTAATTTGTGTGGTAATGATTGGATTGGTTTGTGTGAGCTAGGTGCACCAAATGTTGCTGACAATAAGGAAGAGACTGAGCAGTTGGAACAGGAAATTATGCAGTTCCCACCTTCAGACGTGTAGTAGTTTAGCTGACAGGAAGGAGAGAGACTACTACTGAGCAAGGGGCTCATTGTTTCACAGACAAATAGCTAGTGCAGGACCAAGAGTATAAAATAGATTGGTAGTTTCTAAGTCAAAGAATAGCATTACTTTTAAACTAGCCACTAATTATTTACAGTATAAACAAATTCAGCTGACTCCACAATAAATGATAAAGCCACTTGACAAATTGCATCTTGAAATCCAGTAATCTAAGCACTAATTCTTAAGGATCTGCTGATGAGATCATCATTTAGCCAACCAAAAAGTGGACTTACATTGGTTGTGTTTTTCATGTAATTTGTACTCTCATGACATTATTGTAGGAGTTATTTATAGAATATAGTTCACTAGCTTAATTTGAATAACTAGTCTTTTTAGTTCCTTGATCTCTTCTAGTCTCTTGAGTCTGTTCTAGTGTCTTGTACTCTCTTGTTGTGTCTTGGAGTATTTAGAATATAGTAGATATGATTTTCTAGCCCTTTGCAGTCCTGTTGTATTTTCTATTTTAATAAAGTAGTTGCAGTCACTTTGTATGCTGTTATAATTCTATTGCTAGTGTCTTCACACACAGATTAATGTGCATGCATTTATTCACATGAAACTGGATAGTTTATATCATTTATGTTTCAAATGATAGGTTGGGGCGGCAACCGCTATGGAGAGGGTTTGTAAGGTCCTCACTCTTGATCCCCCTACAAGAGGACAAGAGGAGTAGCTATGATTTTAGAAGTCTAAAGAGACTTAACACTTGTTAACTTCAAACTTCTTGCAAGAATAACTGGCTGAAGGGTAGAGATTAAATTTTAAAGTATAGATGCTGCAATTTTTGTATAGTGACAGAGGGACTTTATATAGCTTAGGTCCTCCAGAGAGGAACACTATAAACTTAGTCTCCCCACTTTGAGGGCAGGGTCAATTAGTGTCCCTCCAATTGCACTTAGAGTCCCTCCTATTGTGTTGTTAAAGAGCAGTCACTATTAGTTAGGCACTGTGCAGCCTTCGTGAACTACTGTTTTTAGGGTCCCTCAGGCCCTCAGTAGTGCCCTTGCTGCGCTGGGGATGTAAAAACCTAAAGCCTCCAAGACCCTAAAAATAGTCTTGGAGGAGGCGCCTAACTATTATATAGTTTGTCAAGTTTTCATCTGAAATCTGTTTCAATCTCACGGTCATCACTCAACCATATTATGTAGATGAGATAAACTGTTTTTTGCGACTCGACAAAATTCCCCCCCACCAGCGAAAAATCCTGTATAAATCCCTGAACAGTGTTGTTTTCTAGTACATCACATACATTATCTGGTGTCACGCCCACACAAACATGCACACACATACACACTCACATGTGCATACACATACCCACAGCGGCCTCCCGTGTTAAATATCCAAACAGGCATTTTCCCCTACCCTGCCCCCAGGATTGTATTTGAGGGAGTTGCCCGTACTTTCTCTCTCCTCTCTTCATTTCTGTTTTGTATTAGCAATGCATGTATTTCAAACTTTGCAATCATAGTATTTAAATACATTGTAAATGCATAAGAGCTCAAAGTCACTCAAATACAAATACATTGAAAGTAAAGAAGAAAAAAAAGAAAAAGAAATTGTGAAGTGATAAATTAGATGAGTAAAAAAATTCAATGAATAATTGAAAAAAAAGAGAATTTTCATTGGTCTGTTGAGAGTGAGACTGTAGCATAGCAGTACTCCTTAACAGCATAAACACAGAATTAGATTGTTTGTTAGCTGGCTGGTTGTTGTAGCTCAGTGGCAGAGTGCTTGTGCGCTATACAAGCGGTCCTGGGTTCGATTCCTGGTGGCGACCAAATATTTTTAATTCAGTATTGTTTTATAAAAAGTCTGTGAAAGAGAGAGAATACATCTAATGAGTAAAAGAGGCCGAGAAACAAAATAAGAAATTGTACATTGAAAGTACTGCAAAAAAATGTATGTAATTGCAATTAAATACAATTGTGATGTATTTTGACCCCAACTCTGGCACTTAAACAATTGGTCATGTGACTCTAACGGCATGATGTAACGTTCACATGAAAAAAAGGGAGGTTCACGGCCAGTGTGCTTTAGTAATAAAAAATGAAGTGATAAGTAAATAAAGGCTGAGCCAAGCTGCTGTAGCTAACACTCTAATTAGAGCACAGCAAGAGTCACTAAATATAGCTAGAAAAAAAATAGTGGGAAGATACAATCTGCATAAAAGCAATTCTGACAATCACATAAATTGGATATTCTTGATACAGTAACCTGTTAGACAGATCAGACATTTCTAATGCAACCAAAAAAGTGAAGTCCCCTCATTTCCGAAGGTCATTGTCCATTGGCATAGTCCCTCTTAGCCACCATACATAGGGGTTGCAGGTATATAATGGGTGTCATGTCTTGCATCAGAGGGGAAACAAAGAATGTAAGGTTAAATAAGCAGCAGCTTGGATTTTTTTTCACCCTCATCCATTCTAGCTAATTCACCTAATCACTTGGAATAATGAATTATACTATTAACACCACTTGTATATGTCTTAAACTTAGGAGGGAATTACCGGGAGTAATTGGGAGGAGAAAGAAATATATCATTATAATTAGGAGGCAACATAATTTGGAGGGAAATTTTAGGCCGAGCTTCTTCACTACAACACATGCTGCTGCAAATCTGTGTGGTTTGGACAACAAGTGTGTGGTTAACATGTGTACAATAGTTGGAAGCGGTACTGCTGTGAATATCTTTAGTTTGGTCAGATGTACTGCCGTGAATATCATTAGTGTTAGTGTGGTCAGATGTACTGCCGTGAATATCATTAGTGTGGTCAGATGTGATTGCATTGCTTTTTTGATGTGCCACACATAAAAAATCTGTATACAGGCTTACAATCAAGTGCCATTACACTAGTAGAATCAATCAAATGAAGAAAATTGATTGTTTACAGCAAAATAACCTAGGTGGAGAAGTAAAACACACAACAACCAACCCTATTTCTAAACACTCCCCATCATCCATTCTATATCGCTGCCCACACTACTAAAAATTCTGGAAGATCTTTTCTGAACTTTTAAGACCAAGTCAGATATGCTCAGATGATCTTGCAATGAATTTTCTGATCATATTTTTTCCAGAGTTCTTATTATTTCTTATCAGATATATAGTAAGGTAATGCAAGATCGTTTTTTCTCAAAAAAGGGCAGATAAATTGCATATTGTCAGATAAAATACGAAAATCTTATCAGAACAGGCAAGATATACACAGTGTCTCTTGCAAGATCTTGTAAAATATAATGAATAACTACTAACCAGATTGAGTCAGGTGAAGTTTGGACAGGAGAGATATGTATTAATATGATAGCTAGGAACAAAGCTGGACTAAAGTCTCTCAAAATAATTGGGTTGTTTGATAACAAATATATGGTTCGGGTCGGGTGGCTTAATTAGTACTGCTTTTCCGTTAACACACTCAATTGGAATAGTACCAACTTTTTGAAGATTATTTATAGCTACGTAAGTCAACTTCAGCATAATCTTTTAAAACAGGCCAATATGCATGCCCCACATGATTAAGAAGAGTATTATTGGAAGGTTCAAACTAAGGAACTGGGTGCAATAACACATTTCTGAATTTCACCAGACTTTTCATTAGTATCATTATCATTATATGCAAACTGCAGTGTTGTTCCACTTGTGCTGTTCCTTGGTGAGAACATGGCGATATAATATCCCATTGCACAATGCTTTCCCCAACATTTCTGCAGTTTCATGTCCAACTATGGCAGACTCCAAATTTAGTGAAATCAGTTTGGATAATCAACCAATTTCACGAAATTAATGCTACATCAGCAACAATAACAAGCTGATCAGTCAGTGCTGATGTTTTACTGTGAATCATGTCCTGTAGGTGTATGGGCCATTTTGAATAGCATGAACAACTCAAAATAATTGCAGTGCTATTTCAATAGCTTTATGAGCGTTATTGACCCCTAATAGCACAAAGTTACCTGTGCTATCACTCGCTAATAGTAGGCCACCTTTTTTTTTTAATCATTTCCAGTGTAGCTACACTTTATATTGCAATCACTATCTGTGCATTTCAGGATTAGATTTTTCAGATACTTCCTGTTCTGTTAAAAAAGTCTGTAGCTCGTGCTATTAATATCAAATAAGCTCGCTTACCCATTGTTAATAATAAGTGCATTATGTTATACTTTATAAAGAATAATGTAACGTAGCAAGTTTTACTCTTGCCGATATTGAGAGCAAAATTTTGTAGCCAAGGAACTGAATGTTTATTAGGTAACTTGGACTCAGACTAGGCCGTCCATATACAGAGCATGAAATACATCTAGGGAAACAGCAGAGAATTTCATCGCAGGTTCAGCACGATTGAACAGATGATGATATTCCAGAAGTTATATGAGGGGTGTGGCTAAAATATTTACTTCCGGTCACTATAAAGGGGGGTTCGACCAAACCCCTCGAACCCCCCTTGGCTACGGGTATGAGCATGATGCTTTGAATCACACCACGTGATAAAAAGTGTGACAGAACTGAATTCCCATAGTAACAAGAAATGGAGAACCCTTTATAGTTGGTTAATCAGCACATTTTCTAATACTTGCATTTGTTTGGGCAGGGAATTCTTGGGGAAGATATATACTCAAGCGCCATTCTGATAACATATGGCTGACATATATACTTTTTAATAGAATTTACAATAGGAGTTAAAAATGATACATGGGCAGTTCACCAAAGGGAACTTACAATTACATTTTCAGAATTCATTCTAATGCTCAGTAGTAATTAAATTATCTCCAAATACACTGGGCTAGACTTCTAAATCCCCATCTTCCATTCTAAATCCCCATCATCCATTCTAAATCCCCATCTTCCATTCTAAATCCCCATCATCTATTCTAAATCTACATTATCCATTCTAAATCCCATCTTCCATTCTAAATCCCCATCATCTATTCCAAATCTACATTATCCATTCTAAATCCCATCTTCCATTCTAAATCCCCATCATTTATTCTAAATCTACATTATCCATTCTAAATGCCTATCATCCATATCAAATCCCCATCATTTATTCTAAATCCCCATCATCGATTCTAAATCCCCATCCATTCCAAATCCCCATCATCCATTCTAAATCCCCATCTTCCATTCTAAATCCCCATTATCCATTCTAAATCCCCATCATCCATTCTAAATGCTTATCATCCATTCCAAATCCCCATCATTTATTCTAAATCCCCATCTTCCATTCTAAATCCCCATCATCCACTCTAAATCTACACTATCCATTCTAAACCCCCTCATCCATTTTAAATCCCCATCTTCCATTCTAAATCCCCATTATCCATTCTAAATGCTTATCATCCATTCCAAATCCCCATCATTTATTCTAAATTCCCATCATTTATTCTAAATCCCCATCATCGATTCTAAATCCCCATCATCCATTCTAAATCCCATCTTCCATTCTAAATCCCCATCATCAATTCTAAATGCCTATCATCCATTCCAAATCCCCATCATTTATTCTAAATCCCCATCATCGATTCTAAATCCCCATCCATTCCAAATCCCCATCCATTCCAAATCCCCATCATCCATTCTAAATCCCCATCATCCATTCTAAATCCCATCTTCCATTCTAAATCCCCATCATCCATTCTAAATGCCTATCATCCATATCAAATCCCCATCGATTCTAAATCCCCATCCATTCCAAATCCCCATCATCCATCTAAATCCCCATCATCCATTCTAAATGCCTATCATCCATATCAAATCCCCATCATTTATTCTAAATCCCCATTATCGATTCTAAATCCCCATCCATTCCAAATCCCATCTTCCATTCTAAATCCCCATCATCCATTCTAAATCCCCATCATTTATTCTAAATCCCCATCATCGATTCTAAATCCCCATCCATTCCAAATCCCCATCCATTCCAAATCCCCATCATCCATTCCAAATCCCCATCATCCATTCTAAATCCCCATCATCCATTCTAAATCCCCATCATCCATTCTAAATCCCCATCATTTATTCTAAATCCCCATCATCCATTCTAAATCCCCATCATCCATTCCAAATCCCCATCATCCATTCTAAATCCCCATCATCCATTCTAAATCCCCATCATCCATTCTAAATGCCTATCATCCATTATCATTTATTCTAAATCCCCATCATTTATTCTAAATCCCCATCATCCATTCTAAATCCCCATCCATTCCAAATCCCCATCATCCATTCCAAATCCCCATCCATTCAGAATCCCCATCATCCATATCAAATCCATCATTTATTCTAAATCCCCATCATCGATTCTAAATCCCCATCCATTCCAAATCCCCATCCATTCCAAATCCCCATCATCCATTCTAAATCCCCATCATCGATTCTAAATCCCCATCCATTCCAAATCCCCATCCATTCCAAATCCCCATCATCCATTCTAAATCCCCATCATCCATTCTAAATCCCCATCATTTATTCTAAATCCCCATCATCGATTCTAAATCCCCATCCATTCCAAATCCCCATCCATTCCAAATCCCCATCATCCATTCCAAATCCCCATTGTGGGAGCTCGCTCGCAATCCGTGAACTGGCAAGGCCCAACACCTGGAGACAGCAATAGTACGCTGCCACCAGAGAGTTAATCTAGGGATCGTAAGCCGCAGCTAGGCCCTATCCAACGAATTGGTACACTCGCACAAGGGGTTAGCTGGTTTGAATGTAATTGAACTCTGACAAAATGCAACACATGGCAATGCATATATACCGGGAGCTAACTCCTCCCAATGACATAAAACTCAACCAATAAGATCCATGCACATAAAATGTTCTAACGAGCATGACTGTTAAATGTTCTAATCATGCATGACTACTACTCTAGGCATGCGTGAATGAAATGTTAATATTCTGCAATGTCTTCCTCTTCTCTCTCAACTCTTCATGTGGGCTCTTCGTATGCCCACATCTCCCCCCTCCGAAAGGAGATGGGTGGCGTCGCCATCAGCCACGACCTCTCCGAAGCATCTGCTCAGATCGTCTGCCACCACATTCATTGAACCTTCACGATATACCACTTCGAAATCAAACTCAGTCAACTTCAGGCACCAATTGTGGATCCGTCGATTGAACTGTCTTCCCGTCATCATATTCACTAGACCTTTATGGTCCGTCACCACCGTAAATTTCCTTCCGTACAGAAAGTACGCAAAATGGCGAATCGCCTCAAATACACCAAGACCCTCCAATTCCTGGGCGCTGTATCGCATCTGAGCACCCCTCAACTGATGAGAGAAGAACGCCACAGGTAACGTCTCTTCTCCCCTAACCACCGACAGGACGGCTCCTACCCCCGTCGAGCTAGCGTCACACTCTAATACAAACACATCACGTACACAAGGAACGCACAAACATACAGAATCACATAACTGATTACACAAACCATGAAATGCATCCAGCATCGGCTCCGTCCAACTCACCACCCTAGACATTGCCGTGGACGTATGGGGAGTCAAGGTCGAAGACCATCGATGGAACCCGCGAATGAATCGTCGGTAAAATCCCACCAAACCCAGAAATGACCGTAACTGTTTCCGTGTCTTCGGTAACGGATGCTCTCTAATAGCCTCCACTCTTGCAGCCGGTACGCTGATCACACCTCCCCCGATCTGATGTCCCAAAAACTCCAATTTCGCCTTTCCAAAACTGCACTTTTTCATCTTACACGTGAGACCTGCCTGTCTCAAAATGTCCAACAAAATCCTCAAATGCACTAGGTGCGTCTTCCAATCCTGTGATACCACTAGGATGTCGTCGATATAAACACGTGCGAAGTCCTCGCATCCCACCAAAACTCCGTCCATCAGCCTCTGAAAGACTGACGGCGCATTCGTCAGCCCAAACGGCATCCTCCTGAACCTGAACTTGCCGAAGGGGCAAATAAAACACGTCTTGTCGCGATCTCCTTCTTCCACCAAGACTTGGTGAAACCCCTTTGCCAGGTCCACCTTCGATAGAACCTTCCCCGTACCCACCTTCTCGACCATCTCGTCGAACCCGGGGATATAATAAGGCTCCTTTACTGTGACCGCATTCAACTTGCGGTAATCCACACATAGACGGATACCTCCGTCTGACTTCCTCACTGGAACCAACGGTGAGGCCCAGTTACTGTCGCATCGTTCGATTATTCCACATTCCTCCAAGTTCTTTAGTTCGTCCCGAACCTTCTCTCTAATGCCCAAGGGAACAGAGTAGGGCATCTGTCGGATGGGTTGACTGTCTCCGGTGTCAAGTGTCATTGTTACTCGTTCCGTGTTCCCCGGCACCTCAGAAAACACATCGTCAAACTCACTTAACAACCCTTGAATATCTTCCTCCTTGTACCCTTCGCACACACCACTCAATATACTGCTCTCCTCACTCTGCTCCTCTATTACTACATCTAACCTCCTAATCGACACTCTCTCCCTATACTCCTTCAGACAATTCACATGCACTACCTTAGAGTGCTTCTCTTTCCCAATCTTCCCAATCTTATAATTCACTGCTCCCTTCTTCTCTACTACCTTATACGGCCCTTCCCATGAGTCGGCCAACTTACAGGTCATCCCTGGCACCCTGTATAAAACTAAATCCCCAACCTTAAACACTCGTAACTTCGTCCCACGATTTAAATACTGCATCCTACTCTCCCGGCTCTTAGAAACCCTCAATGCCGCACTATCTCTCACTCTCTCCAATCTTTCCGCCATTCTCATAACCCAGTCACACACACTTAACTTATCCATCTCCGCCTCATACAACCCGTGGTATAACGCATCCAAAGGCGTCCTAACCCTAAACCCATATACCAAATCAAAAGGGCTGTACCCCGAATCAGCGTGAGGCATCTGCCTCAACACGTACATCACAAAACTCAATTGCTCAACCCAATCTAGTCCATCACTAATACACTTCCCTAATATACCCTTCATTGTCCCGTGCATTCGCTCAACTGCACCATTCGTCTCCGGGTGATAAGGAGACGTTCTTACTTTATCAATCCCTAGCCACTCACTAAACTGTCCCATCACCTTCCCACAAAACTGACCCCCTTGGTCAGACAAAACTCTCTCCGGAATCGACGTCCTAGAGAAAATGGACCACAAGCCCTCCATTACAGACTTAGCGGTGATACTCCTAAGAGCAACCGCTTCTGGCCATTTAGTCGCTAGGCACACGTAAGTTAGAATGTACCTGCAACCCCCTTTCCCTTTGGGTAAAGGCCCAACCAGGTCCACTGCCACGCTCTCAAAGGGCTCCGCAAGAACTGGCCGCTCTATCGCCGGCGCTCTCTTGGGCCTATACTTGCTCTTCACTTGACACAGAGCACAACTTCGGCAGTGTTCCGAGATGTCCTTAGCCATACCTGGCCAAACAAAGTGCCTACCTACTATTCTAGCTACTTTCTCGGCACCCAAGTGCCCATTCCTGTCATGCCCCAGGGTCTTGACCCTATCCCGGTAACCCTTGGGCAATACCAACACATCCCTATGCTCCTCCCAGGTAACGTACATACTTCTCACTAACATCTCCTTCTTCCATGAAAACCCTCTCTCACCTCTGTCTGCTAATTCTCTCCATTCCTTCAAACTCTCATCACTCATCACTTCCTTCTTAAACTCCTCTCTATCCTTTCCCTCCTTAACAGGGCCTAACTCCTTAGCTACCCCGCAAAACTCAGCTACCTCTGAGCCTGTGGACGATATCTCCTCAAAGGAGGTAACACTGTCCTCCTCCAACTCGTCCCTCTCTGCGCTCCCTTTCGCCTGGGGTTCGTCAGCATTGGGCGAGCCCTCCGCGTCGTCCACCCCATGTCCCTCCTCCACCCTACTCAATACTTCGGGCACATTTAGGGATTCAGGCTGGCTACTCGGTCCTTGCACTACGTCTGTCACACCCTCAGGAATGACAACACTCCACCAGTCAATAACACCCTCGTCCGTCTCATTCTTATCTAACTCTTGCTCCTCCCTGACCATGCTCCTGGTCAACACATTCATCCCAACCTTCTCCCCCGCTTCATACTCACTCACGGCATTTCTGTATGCCACAGCTTCCTCCTCGTTCACCAACGTAAACGGTACTATACATGCCACACCTGGCGACTCGCTCTCATCAATAATGGTTTTCACCACCTTCCTATATCCCCCAACCACAAACTCACACATGAAACTCTTACACGTTTTCTCGGACCCTCCATAGCCCTTTACTCTCACATCATTGCACAAAACCACATTTTCGGGCACCAATGCCCTGGGAACTGAGCCCAACTCAGCACCCGAGTCTATCAGAACCATAGTCCTGACACCACTCACCAACCCAACCGCAACATTCCCAGCACCACACGATTTGGTGTTCCACAACACCGACATCTTCTTAGGCGAAGCCTCCTTCTTCACCGAAGCCGCCCCCTTCTTAACAGTACATTCCGTACTCCTATGCCCAACCTTACCACAACTATAGCACGTCGGTGGCCGGTACACATACCCACTACCACCCGGCTTCCCCTCCTTCTTACACTCTGTGGATCGATGCCCTCTCTCTCCACAACTAAAACAAGTTAAGTACCCACTGGCACTACCATTCCTCTCCTTGTCATACCCAACACGGACATTCTCTCGTCCTACATAGCTCTCTCTAGCTCGATACCCTCTGGTATTATCACTGGGCCCACAGCCCAAGGGCCTAAAGAAATTCCCTTTCTCTCGCCCCGACATCCAGTCCTCAAGACTGTCTCTTAATTCCCCCCACTCGCAAATCTTTCTACTTTCCATGAAGGCCTTCCCTCCCTGGGGCAGGACCCTCCGTAACAAAGCCAACGCTATGGCTAACCTACAATCCCCAATACTTTTACACCCTTGAAATACCCCCTCTACCACTCTCCTCAACCACTCGGCAATTCCCCCAGCAGTCATGCTTTTAAACAGCTCACTGTTAGCTTCAAACAGTTGATTGCCGTACGTTATGGCGGTTTCCCCAGCCGCCTTCAACAAAACTCTCTTTACCTCCTTATACTCAACATCTTCGTCTCTCTCTTGTGCTACTCTCAAACACATGCGTTCGGGCAACTTAGGATACAACCTCTCAGCCCAACTACTCTCAACTACTGCACTCTCCCTCATGATTCTCTCAAACTTAGCTAGGAACGCTCCCAACTCACTTCCCTCCTTATACACACCTAACCCCTTCAACTTTTCTTGCAACAACTCTCTACGTTCACGCTCTCTGTCATCCTCACGTCTATTACGTCGTCGTCTCTCGTCGGCCTCTCTCTGACGGTCTGCGTCATCTCCTCTCATGTGCCGCAACATCTCTACCAGCTCTGTTCTTCTAGCGTCTTCTGACTCTCTCATGAATCGCAGGAGTGCAGTCACCTCGCTCTCTTCTCCCTTCCTGGCCATTCCTGCTAGATTTCTCTCTTCTACAACTTCTTCCGCAATCGCTTCTATAATCTCTGCTACTTCTGCCTCTTCCTCTAAATCTGAATCCTCCTTGTAGTGGACCTCGCTTCCACGCACCGGGTATGGTGATCGTTCCTGAACAGTCAGGTCACTCCTGGGTAGGTAGTCTTTCCCCTCCGAAACACTCACGGGGACCCTCTTAGTCCTCTTCCTCTTCTTATCCCCACCTTGTCCGGGTTCCGTCATGGGAGGCAAGCGAACTTCACCTCCACTGGACACTGCAAGATAGGACAGAAAAAATATGCGGTAACAAGTGATACACGGAATCAAAATATTAGAAATAAGCACACAACAATTCGTTAACACGTAAAATTCACAACACGCACGCAACCAATAAATAAATTCGTCCACCAATTGACACTAGTCTCTGTAAGGGGTGTTAGGAACTCTCTCTCTCTCGATCCGCTCAGGGCTCCAGGGGAATGGGCCCTCTTCTCCTCAATGTCCTAGTTTCCCACTGCCGCAGCAAGGGTTTCGTGTGAAGCTCTCCTCTGCCGAGGCAAGTCGAGCACGTAGTCTCCCTCTGCCGTAGCAAGGTAGATCTTGTCTCCAGTCCTTAGACTGTGGGTAGGCGAAGTGTTACCACTCCCGGTTCTAACGTCTACGTACTCGTACGCAAACGTTGGGACTCGAAGACACCGTAGTCGTCCCTTGTCCAATGTTCGATGGGCTCCTAAGTCAGACGTCTCCTCCTCAGGTACCCTGAATCCCTCTGATCCGTGGTTCGTTGGGATCCCACCGCTGCCACCAATATGTGGGAGCTCGCTCGCAATCCGTGAACTGGCAAGGCCCAACACCTGGAGACAGCAATAGTACGCTGCCACCAGAGAGTTAATCTAGGGATCGTAAGCCGCAGCTAGGCCCTATCCAACGAATTGGTACACTCGCACAAGGGGTTAGCTGGTTTGAATGTAATTGAACTCTGACAAAATGCAACACATGGCAATGCATATATACCGGGAGCTAACTCCTCCCAATGACATAAAACTCAACCAATAAGATCCATGCACATAAAATGTTCTAACGAGCATGACTGTTAAATGTTCTAATCATGCATGACTACTACTCTAGGCATGCGTGAATGAAATGTTAATATTCTGCAATGTCTTCCTCTTCTCTCTCAACTCTTCATGTGGGCTCTTCGTATGCCCACACCCATCATCCATTCTAAATCCCCATCATCCATTCTAAATGCCTATCATCCATTCTAAATCCCCACCATTTATTCTAAATCCCCATCATTTATTCTAAATCCCCATCATCGATTCTAAATCCCCATCCATTCCAAATCCCCATCATCCATTCCAAATCCCCATCCATTCCAAATCCCCATCATCCATATCAAATCCCCATCATTTATTCTAAATCCCCATCATTTATTCTAAATCCCCATCATTTATTCTAAATCCCCATCATTTATTCTAAATCCCCATCATTTATTCTAAATCCCCATTATCGATTCTAAATCCCCATCCATTCCAAATCCCCATCATCCATTCTAAATCCCCATCTTCCATTCTAAATCCCCATCATCTATTCTAAATCCCCATCATCCATTCTAAATGCTTATCATCCATTCCAAATCCCCATAATTTATTCTAAATCCCCATCATTTATTCTAAATCCCCATCCATTCCAAATCCCCATCATCCATTCTAAATCCCCATCATCCATTCTAAATGCCTATCATCCATTCCAAATCCCCATCATTTTTATTCCATTCATTCTAAATCTACATTATCCATTCTAAATCCCCATCATCCATTCTAAATCCCCATCAACCATTCTAAATCTACATTATCCATTCTAAATTTCCACCATCGATTCTAAATCCCCATCATCCATTCTAAATTTCCACCATCCATTCCAAATCCCCATCATCCATTCTAAATCATCTATTCTAAATCGCTCCTCTTTTCTAGGATTATACACAAATGTGGCACTACATCAAAGATTACACACCTGGTTTTGTTTCAGCAAAGCCGAGTGTATGTCTTCAGCACTAACCACAGAGTCCGTCGGATTAATGGCACAAAGCCAAAAAAAGGACATAATTATCTTACTGAATCAAACTATTTTACATTGCCCTTCATTTCTTCATCATCTAGCTAACTCTGAACCTGAAACATTGATGAGAATGTAATTACCTATTAAATGGCCAAGATAATTACCACTAATTCCATAGCTAGATGTACTCAGAACATTATGCCAAATCCCACTGTTGCATTTCATCCATTCTTGATAGTTTTCTTGTAGAGTTTTAAAAATCTAAAGATGCAGTGTTTAATTATTACACATCACAAATTACATCAGGTTCCAATTAAACAGTGCTGAAGTTTTACGTTTGCAGACCATGCTAAGATTTGGAAGAAAAAAAAAAAAAAAAAAAAAAAAAAACAGCAACAATTGATGCTGTTATATATTTCTATGACAACACACACATAGAGACACATACACACACACACATACAAACACACACACACACACACTTGTCTCAAACTGCCCATAAAGGGTCACTCACGAGTCCCTCCCAACGGAAGGTATGAGTAGGACTTCAACTTGGTTGGGGGTTGTAGGTACGTAGATGGACATCAAGGCCACCAGCACTCTCACACACACACACATACACACACACACGCTGACTCCATCATAACGCCCCACAGTGGTAAGTCAATATTACAACATTCTGGTCAGCTCTCATACACAATGCCACTCCAAGTCTGTTAGAGAAACTTTCTTTTTACAATAATTCTTACCATCCATTCTAAAACATATCAGTAAGTACTGATTGTAGATAACACTCTATCTTCAATAATGCGTTCGTACACTTCAGAAATTTATAATTATTCACTGTGTCTGTACTTAAATAAATAATTATTAGAAGGCTTTTACTTGCCACTTCTTTGATCACAATGGGATATGGGTTAGAGTGCACCTAGTGCTGCTGCCCACTTTATACTGCCAGTCTGTTAAATGACTGAAGATTTCATTTGAATGAACTCTTTCATCAAAATATTATGCCAGCTGATTCATCATTTTAAAAGAAATAATATCAGTTCAATGAAGACTATAAAATGGTATAGTTTTCTTGCCTGTGCAAAGACACTGTGAGCTGTGCAAGCAAGCAAAGTACACACACACACACACACACACATGCACACACACACATGCACGCATACTTATCACAGAGCATGTTTCCAACCCCCGCAATAAATAATTCAGGTGGCAATCTAGGATTTCATACAAGGGGCTTCCAAATCTTACAACTATACTTTTTTGTTTACCATTTACTAAATTTATTAACTACATCATCACAAATTCACTATGAATTATTTCTTGCACACTTGATAACTACGTACACATCCACTCAGACTCACCCGTGAAGTTATATTGTCCTGGTTAGTTTTGTAGTAATTTGTTTTGTTTCTAACTTTTAACAGATACAGTAAACTACGCTTACCATTTGTTGTTACTGCTTATTGTGTGACGAAATTCATCAGTACATATAATTTGAAAGCAATATCTCATGTAATTATATTAACAGCTTGATTCGACATAGCGGTGATTTGGGCTTCAAGCTCAAGAGTTCAGCCATATCTCTGCACTCATAAACAATGATTGCAGTGGATATGAGATAATTAAGGGAATAACCAAATTTATAATTAATTAGATTCTCTGAATTCCTTTGCTTGAGAGCCAGTAGAAATCTTTGTTTGTTGATTCATGGGGAAGGCAACAAAATGTATACAGTCTAAGTTCCATACCCTTTTTTCAGTTTAATCAATCAAGTCCCCCCCCCCCCCTTTTGTTTCCAGATGACATGAAGGACAAAGTAGCTTCAGGGTCACTTGTAAGTGGTAGAGACTTTTTTAATACACAAGAATTTAGACTTGGAGGAACAGATATAGAAACTAGCATTTTGAAAAACAAAAGGATGTTACTGGGACAGACCCGCTTTTTGAAGAAATATTTCTGCAATCCATCTGTCCAAGAGATACTGCACAGTACTTTCTTTCAAGATATGGGTAGTTCTTGGCACTTTTTGCGATCTATTTGCTACTTACATTATTTGACAGTAATAGCGGGCTAAATGATTTGAAAGTTTAATTGAAATGAACCATGTTGTTCAATGGTAGTGAATTTGTGTGTGCTATAGTAGCTATCAATTATTATCACAAAACATCTTTAACCATTTTTAACAAGATTAAAACTAAATGTAGTAAATATTTTTAATGGGTGTTGACTTACTCAAAGTGCTGCAGGCTCCCCTATTCCAAACACCCTACAAAATATATTTTTCTGTGCAATTTGTAGCATGTCAGTACACAATATTATTCAATGACTAAGTGAGAATGTAGACTGTATGTGCTCAAATGACGTACTATTCTTTATTAGTTATACTATGTTGCAGTTTGAGCAGCACACTATGGGTTTTAGGAAGGCACACTGTGTAAGAGTTGTTTTTTACTACTTTATAGCCAAATGAGTGGAATTATCATATCAAGATGATCACGATGAACTCATACTTCAATGGCATAATTGTTGCTAATGTGCCATAAGAAAGCATCAGTATCGGCAGCTTATTGGTAATTCAGTCATTCTCGGCTAAAATAATTAATAATAGCAAATTTTCTTAAAATATTAATTAAAACTTAACCCAACGTTTCGACTTCTTGCTGAAGTCCTCATCAGGGGTCAACTGAGGTCAAACTCTCCGTGGTGATATAATAACACAATGTAAACAGCAAAGATTTCTGGAGGGTATGCTTACTGTTTATTATATCCTGGAAGGTGGGTTGCATGCAATAGACAGCCAGCATCCTGGAAGCTCTAAACCTATGTCTCTTATTGGTATATTGACCATTCATTAATGGCTGCCCTCTATTGATAGGGACACCATAATTCCACCTGAGGCAATCCAAACTGAAGCAGAATGGTAAGTATTGAGGTTGAAAGCCACTCATCTGTGTAATAGCTGTCTTATGTGTAGATTTTGAAGTTGTGGATTACAGCCGCATCATGTGGGCTGACCAGCAACACAACACACCCACATTCTGGCTGTGGCTATGAGGATTTATCACTGATAATTGTCCCCAAGAGGGCACTTATTTATGCAATCATTATTTTGAGTTACTAATTCTAATGTTATACCGAAGCTGCCAGTGTAAGAAACAGGATACTAGGTTATTTAAAGTGGAAAAATATGTCCAGTTAATGCAGCAAGAATCAAAATATCGACAACAAGACGTGCTTCTCTTTCCATTTCTGTCACATTCAAACAAAAACAGTGTTGATGATATCAGTGAGTTCACAAGACTAGACATCACATGTACTCCAATAAATAATTCATTAAAATCAAATGAAGTAACAGTTTGCAAAGAAAACTTGGTACAAGAAAAAAGATTAAAAAATATTCTTTAGTAGCTAAAAGATAACCATATCCTATGCATGTTTACTTTATATTAAAAACAAATTCTTATGCATGCAATTTAATACACTCTTTGTGGTACAAAGTCATTTTCTTTCGCAGACAATTAGCAATATACTGGGAAATAACATTATAGCGGTCCACATAAACATGTCGCAAGTCCACTCTAAATGAAGCCCACTCGCCAATAATTGAAATTTTTTTTTCAAATTGAATATTTAAGTGTAATGTCTACAGTGCTTCCAGCTTAAAGAGTGGATTTTTTAGCTTTTTGGTTAAGGTTGCTAATTCTGCTATAATTTCTCAAGTATGTGTAATAGAAAGCTAAAAAATTGTATTATTATACATTAATGTCATATTAACATACAGACAAAACAATTTTGTGGGTTTGTGGTTATTTTTGTGGTTATAGGTGATGGAACTGGGAGCTTCAAGACAGTGAATTTGGAAGTGTTTAAGCTGAAAAAAGAGAAATTATTTGTCCTTATCTCTATAACTTGGTATACTGATACTTTAGTACCTGAAGTTTCATATGAGCCTAATTTTGTGGGCACATGAAATTTGAATCTCGAAATATTTAAAATTTTAAGAAAAAAAGTGTTTAAGCCAGGATTTTTGAATTTATTGAGTTTTATCTCTAAGTTTTTGACACATGATGTAAAATTGCCTTAAAATTATTATGTATTACTTTGGTAGCTATACCTTGAAAATTAAGTGAGTTGTGGCTGTTTTTCACCAAAAAAAAATTATGCACGGTAAGGGTCATCAAATGATGACGTTTACAGCGGATTGTGGGCCTATAGTACACGTAAACGCGACGTCACAAAACAGCGCATGCGTATTTGTGCAAGGGCGCCAGTTTACCGCTAATTGTTGCACGGGTATGGCTGATTTAGCTACGGTTGTATCTCAGGCCCTAGCAGGTATCAAGTTTTACGGCGTTACTGCCTATCGCGGCCAGCGTTTTAGCTTCCGTCTGGAGCTGCACAACCCGTAGGACTCCAACTGCATCGCCCTGATGTTGTCAGAATACCGAATGCTGGGAGCCTTGGGAGTATTAAACTCCTTCAGCTTTTCTTCAGCTCTTGAAAAAGATGACCTCTTGGATAGGCTTGGCTCCAAGTTAGTAATATACCAGCCAATAATTCTGCGACTGATTTCGACTTCGTTTACTGCTGCTAGTAGAACGATGAGATTCCGTGCAGCCGATTGCAGTTAGGGAAAGTCCCGTCTTACCGCTCAGGGAAATAACCGTTCGACCTTAGCTCGTTAACTAGTTACGTTTAATGACGAATTACCGCAAAATCTTGACGTCAAAAAAAATGGCGTAAAATGTATTAGAGTGAATGAGAAAAGTTCTGTTCTCCGTTTTCCATTCTCTAAACAGGCAGTTTTACTATTGTAAACATTATTGGGATGATGAAGAAAAGGTATGTGTATGTTAAATGACTGTAGTGAGGGTCTATACAGTAGTTTAAAAAAATCCACTCTTTAAGTTGGAAGCACTGTATATATCTCTCATCACTACACACATGCACACATATTATTACACACCAAAAAGAGTACCCCCTAACAAATGCATGGTCATATTTTGGTTTGTGCTGCTTAACACAGCTTACAAAACAACAACAACAAATAAATAATAATACCTAATTTAATTATAATCCCTCTCTGTGGAAGTTATTTTAGCACGTACTATAGGTTAGACATGTGCAGATGTTAGTTGCAAAAATCCATAATGGTTGATGTCTGCGTTTTGGAAAAGATGAATTATTATATAATAAGCAATGTGCAGCGTACACACAAAATAAAAGAGAAAAAAAATATATATGAAGCACTAAAGGTGCGAACCCTCAGCGCTATTAAACACTACCTAGCTATTACAATATAATCTCCTTCCAAATTAACAAGCAATCTGTTAGCTATTTTAATGAGGCATCAAAATAGCTCGACCAATGAAAATGGTACATAGTAACTCTGTCTTCATAAGAGAAGAAGCTAAACTAGCCAGAAACACTCACCTATATTTTCAACGCGAAACTTCACTTCTTTCAACTCCGTTAACTTCCCTGAGCATAAATCAAACTACACCGCTGGCTGCAAGAAATTATTTGCTCACGTGATTATGACGTGATAGACAGGACGACTACTATAACCCTCTCACGCATGCATGCTGAGAGTTAATACATAAAGAAAAATAAAAGAAAAATTAGAAATAAAGAAAAGAATAAAAAACAGTGTCATAAGAAGTTTCCAGAAACCACATGTCGTATTTGTCGCTTTTCAGACTAGCTCAAATTAGGTTGGTATGTATGTGTGAAAACAAGTACCTATAATGCTTGTGAGTGTGACATTATGTGTGCACACACCCTCAGTGTGCTCACCTGTCAGTTAAGTGCATAAGGTGTCACTCCTGGTCATCTTCCCTAACTTGGGCCAACTCTTCTTCATTCAGATAACAGTAACCAAGAGTTTGAATTTCTTCCAGTCTAGGGCATTGTCTACCAAGATATCTCTCTCGAGATATGCTAGCTGAGAGATTGTTAGTTGCTCTATTTGGTCTGAACCCTACACACAAATACAATCACATAAGCAAAACACAAACAATATAACCAAATAAACACACATGACAGAACTAACATATGGAGCAAAATGAATTGTATGCTATTAACACCTGTTTGTTTACACAGTATCACAGTCGTCACTATACTGCTGTCCAGTTGTCATCCCTTACCTCTACTTCCAAGCCTTCCACGACTCTCATTATCCTTTCTGCCTTCTCAGACTCAGTCCATTCTCTGAACTCTAAGCATTACATGACAAACACACACACACATATCACACATTGTCAACATCACCAATGGGGGTTAAATACTACACTGTAAATACGAAACAAAAAATCCTTGGCGGCAGACAAGAAACAAAGCGTGAAAAAGCACCCAACTATAATTAACGACTGAAACACACTCCTATTAATATATATTTCTATATTTAACGTACATCACATTATTATATAAATATATATAATGTACACATCACACATGTGATGTACATTAGAGAGTATAACTACAATATACTTTTTCTCTCCACTTCCTTTTATCACGTTACAAATATCTAACAAGCAAGAACACTGGTATCAAGTCTACCACAGTTAACAACAGTATGTGAAAACACATTTTAAATATTAAAATTCAGCAAATTTGTATTTTGTGCGCTCCATTAGCTAGTGGTGGGATTTTAAGGAACATGGTTAGCAGCTGATTATTATACCCTTGCTTTAAAAAAACAACAAAGACAAACAAACAAACAAACAAACGAAAAAAATCAAAGCGAATGAATATCGTGCATATCAATTAATGGCAGGTTCTATTACGGAAAAAATTAAAACAAAAAATCCTGATTCATATCAGTCAACTGGTGAGTCAGTCTATCATCATTGCTGTCTGATGTTAACAGTAATTGGGACAGTTGGCAACTGAGTTCTGTATAGTCTAGTTCTTCTATGAGTTCTTCTAGTATGCCATTACAATGAGTTGAGATGATAAGACAACTGTTAGGGTCTGTACAAGTCAGTGTGAGCCATTTCCCTCTAATACTTACTTATTGCTACTACTCACTGCATCTGTAGATGACACTCGGGGATGAAGGATGCACCAATTAACACCCACCTACCCATGAATCAATGAGATGATTCTCTAAATCTTGCCCACTATTGTAACACATGCAAAGGTGCACTTTGACTTGATTCCCACCAAAGTGGCTCGTCTGCATGCAGAAAAATAATGTCACGTTATACACATACAATTAACGTATTGCATTGGCAGTACTTTGCCATGTGAAGATGGTCCAGACTTAAGTTTGCCTTAAAAAATAGAACCTCCACAACATTCAGGATGCTTACTATTCACAGCAAAGTGACCAGTTTTCACACGAATACTGTGTATGGGTGCATGTGGTTGTAATGTATCAAGTGTACTTCTGCCTATATGTGCATGACTACAACCATGGGAAGATAAATGAAATACTAGAAAAACAGAATAACCGTCACAGCACCCTTTCATATCAAACATAATGTCCGAGCTCATACACATAGTTCCTATAAATGGTTGTTGAACTGAAAGACCCATAGCAAGGCTAAATATTTATTTGATAGAACTAACATTAACATATGGGCTAGTGCATGGAACATCAGTTCATGAGAAAGCTTTAATTGTAAGAATTAAAGAGTAAACAGTGGCCAGATAACCATGTAACACTTTTTTAAATAAATTTGCGAACCGATTATTGTGAACATTATTTTCACAAAAATATTAATGAGAGAGGAATATTAGCATCATCTGGATGATTTTTTTTTGTGGTCACAATTGGTATGATTAACTGACATTAAAAAAACAGTTTGAATTAAACCCAGATTTTAAATTCACTAACAGCTATGTAGTTAAGTAGCTCCATAGTCTGAACTAAGAGAATTTCATTATTAAGATATTGGAAAAGCTGCTACTACCGCAAATTCCCTTGGCCTTCCTCATTCATAATACCATAGATACACGAAGTATCTATGATAATACATACTAAGTATATGATTTGTTTCTAGCAAAAATTTCTAGCTTATACGCTTTCCTTAACAATACCTTTCCTCCATTTGCTACAACGTCTACCATCTGTGTAGTAGCTCTCATCAGCCTGCAAATAGTCTGAGAGAAGAGGAAGTGGAAAGTTACTTATAATAACTACAACTCTTGCGACCCTTTACAAACTTGAATGGGTTCTGCCTCCATTATACAAAAAGGGGGAGGAGGGCGGTGAATATGGGTAAAGGGTCGCTAGGAATAAAAAGATCGGGCACCAATAGGGCTTTATAAGCTAAATTTTTGTAGCTGAACTATTTTGTAAAGTCAAAGCTGAATAATTGAGTCTAACATATAAATCAAAGACTATTAGCTAATTGTGTATCTATGGTAAAATTAAATACTGCTTAATTATTTCAAGCATTTTCTTTGCTTTATATAACCTGGCTGGTATTGACAATGAATACTCACACTTATATGGCTAATAATGCAACACAAACTGCATTTGTATGTATATTGATTAACAAACATAGCTAATGCATGCCTTTATAAGGTGATATCGAAAACCTGGCAATTAGTTTCATCACTTCTATCAACATGACTAAACACATTAGTTTATAAAACTCATAAAGTGTCTAGCATGCATGGTATTTCAAATATCCTTGATTAGCAATATCAAGTATCTTGTCTAAAGAAAAACTGCATGGTGTTTTGAGTATCCTGGGACCATGACATTAGGCTGGCTGTATCATGAATCCTGCTTGTAAAAGAAATCTGTGTTTAATACAACATTTACAGTAGCAGAAATGTAAGACAAAATTTCAGCAGGATATCCTGTACTTCTGAAAGTATAGGAAAGTCCAGTTTTTGTCCAGTGCATTAGAAATATAGGCTGGAAATATTCCTAAATTTCCAAAATGTAGGGAATATTCTCGCTTTGAAAATTGTAAAGCCACATTAAAGAAAAGATTCCTGTATTAGAAACACATTTGAAAGAATAGTGCTGTTCTTATGTTTGTTTAAATGTATGAAATGCTCCATGTTTGAAAAATGTTGGAAGCTTATATCATTTCCGTAAATTATTTAATGTAAGTATTTTGCCTTCATTTATAAGAAGTTTATCTGACCTAATTGTTATCAAGATTTATATTGGCACATCATGAACAACTGTCATTAAAAAGCAGGACCTGGTAAAGCAGCTGCAAGTAGGAGGAATGTTAAACACCACAACATCACCTTGTGGCAAACTACCAAAAGTGGGGAAAGTTTTAGCCCTCATTCTCAATCGGTCAATGGACTCTGAAGTGACTGTACATTGGATGGAGCAAGAAAATACTGTACATAAGCTAAGGTGGCTAAGGTGTTTTAAGCTTACTAAGAATAAAAATGATGTTAGTTCAATTGTGTTAAAGGAAATTTTGTTATATGACTTTGAACTCACAAAGAATGAAGCATTAAAGTTTCAGGAATATTTACGAACCCATTATAGTAGATCAGCTGATCATAATATTTGTATTGTTGAGGTGCATGCTACACGGGTCAGACATTTTTGTAAGAAATAGAGTGATTCAAATCACAATTTCGATGAACTTTCTATCATTTGATATTTATGGCGTACTAAACTTTATTTGATATTTTGCAAGATCATACAAATTTCCTGCACTATAAATTTTGCATGCTAGCTAAACTTAAAATATGGGCTCTTAAAGTATTGTATAAATATTAAAATCTCTTAACTTGACATAACTGTGGTGCTAAATTCAATGCATTAGTTATCTTCTCTTGCTAAAAGCTGCTATTTAGCATCTTATTTTCTTTTCTTATTTACTTTGGAGGATGTTATAAACTAACTACAACTAAAGCTATAATACTTCAGAAGACTCAGTTGAGATAATGCAAACTGGAGATAGTTGCAAATATTTCTGGAACTTTCTGCTTTCTGCCAAATCTGCAACACAAACTACCTCTCAGGACGCATGACTTTAGAAAGAATCTGCAAAATTATGTCTGGGCAGATGACATCACACACCAAAAGTCTTCCAGCAATCCGTAGCATGAGGTCATGCCATCTGGTCTTTACAATCAGATGTGGAAGACCTGGGGATCAATGTCAATGGAACCTTGGCTGTTGTCAGGGTGTGATGTCTGTTTTGCCAATTTACTACTGTTGGCCAGAAGGTGAGTGTAGCAGCAGGAGGAATTCAGGAGAAGGCTCAAGAGGGTTCTGGCCCCTTTGATGAACTATGTTATTAACCAGGGACCAAGAGGCAATTATGTTCATAGGACAACTGCACGCTATTAGGGTCTTTTCCATACCTGTCAAAATAGCTAAATATCATAATTTTTGGCCCAAATATATATCAGTCTCTCCCGATTATGTAGGAGCGTACCCATATCTTTATCAACTTATCAACACACACATCAGTAGCTACAGGCATCGTAATCGGGTAACTTAAAATCACAGGGGTTCCTATAAACAGAGTATCTTTTGTTAACCAATATTATCATTATATTATTAGTTCATTGTAGTATGAAAAGATTTTCAATTTGTATTTTGTGGAGTTTTTGTGTTTGATAATATTCTAATGAACCTTAGAGAAATCTTTGAGTTTGACATAATTCACAAGGACTCTAGTGAGGGCAAATTGGGAGCAACATAAAGTAGTGTTCAGCCCCCTTCTCTTCCCTTTACAGACCTCAATGTTATTATGAATCAAACACATCCTATCAACATCTACTTTCCATCAGCTATAGCATATGTCCATCAATTTGTTGTACCTTCTCAGTTGGACTAAAGAAGGACCACGGACCAAAACGTCTGTATCTAATATATTCTACTATGATCATTGTACTATCTTCGGTACTAATACTACAATAGCCGATTAATGTTCATTTTCGTGTAAGACAAAGTTTTTAATATAACAAAATGGTGACGACTCCAATGATTAAAGTGCACTATGGTTTATATGTAGAAAAAAGAATAATTGATACAAAACAGGAAAATGACGTCATGTTTATTATGCAGCAAATAAGTGTTAGTTTACCACAATAATGGTTAATAGCTACTGTGGTGTATTTGGTCATTATGCATTATGTCATTCCTGTGGTTGTGGCTTTGTTCACATGTCACCAGTATTTTGTGTTCATTCAATTCTTTCAGTTCTATATAGTTATTGAGTTCTAGCATCTTTGCTTTTAGATAAACCTTTGAACTTAAGGCTATGTGTACTTGGGGTATTTGGGTCTCAGTGTCCAAAGTAAATACACGACATAAACTGGCGACGAGTTACGGGATCTACACTGTCTAAAGTTGTACAGCAACATACCTCTGTGAATAAAGGAATTTGATGCAAGCAAAGAAGACTGGCACGACTACATTGAGTAAGTAGAACAGTACTTCAATGCTCATGGACTAGACGGTGAAGACAAAGAACCTACAAGGCACTCCCTGTTTTTTTCTGGGGTAGGATCGACTACTTACCAGATGCTGAAGAGCTTACTTGCCCCTGTGAAGCCTGCTTCCAAGAAGTTTTCCGAGTGCGTTGTGGTGCTTACGAAGCACTACAGCCTGCCACCTTCAGTGGTAGTGCAGAGTTATCGGTTCTTTACTCAAGTACGGCAACCTGGAGAAACGGTGTCCTATTTTGTGGCAGAGCTACGGAGGATTGCAGAGAATTGTAATTTTGGAGACTCATTGGAACGCAACTTGAGGGACAGCATCGTAGTTGCATCAACAATGACGCCATTCAGAAGAAGCTGCTAGATGAGCCAAAACTAACTTACAAGCAAGCGCTCAAGTTGGCAGAAAGTGCTAAGGCTGCTGCTAAAGGTCAGCAGGAGATAAGGAGTCCTATGAAGCCTGAACCAGTACAGAAAATTGTTTCTTCCAGAAAAGCTAATATACCAGAGAAGGATGTTAAACCTATAGTGTGTCATTGTTGTGCTAAGCCAGGGCATTTGGCTACAGTGTGTCATTTCAAGGATAAAATTTGCAATAATTGTGGCAAGAAGGGTCATATTGCCAATGAATGTATGGGAAAACTCTCTATATACAGTGCGCCAAGGAAATCTCAGAAGTTCCAGAAGAAACCCAAGGGGGTTAATCAGGTTGAACATACTGCATATGAGGATAGCGAGGATGATGATGAGGTGCCGGATATTGACAGCATATCTTCTGTTACAGGTTGAGGTGAGCAAGTACCTCCTATTACTGTGCATGTCACGCTAGATGGTAAACTAGTTGATATGGAGATAGACACTGGTGCATCTGTTTCTTTGACCAGAGAATGTTTACACTCAGTTGTGGCCTGGGAGGAGCTTAGATTACCTGAAAGACCCCATAGGAGTCGTGGGAAGTGTTAGTGTGTGTGTACAATACCAAGGTCAGTCAGCAGAGTTGGAGCTAATTGTTGTCAAGGGGGAATGGACCTAGGAGCTGGTTAAAAGAAATAAAGGTGAACTGGGGACAAGTAAATAGTGTGCACAAACCACAACTAACAGAGATTCTGGAAAAATACAATTAATGAAGAGTTAGGTACACTAAAAGATTATACTGCTACCATAGACATATTTCCGGATGCAAAACCTCATTTCAATAAAGCCCGTACTGTACCAGATGCATATCGGGACAAGGTTGAGAGAGAGTTGGAACGACTTGTTAGTGAGGGCATACTAGAACCAGTCGATAGTTCTGGCTGGGCAGCTCCTATAGTTCCTGTCATTAAAGTGACAAGGAGTCTGTGAGGGTGTGTGGTGACTTCCAAGTTACTGTTAACCCAGTTTCCAAATTAAATCGCTACCCAATGAAGATCTTTTTGCTACACTGACTAAAGGAAAGATTTTTATAAAGATCGATCTCAGTCAAGCCTATCAACAGCTTGTACTTGATGAACAGTCATGTAAATTGTGCGTTATAAATACTCATAAAGGATTATACCATTATATTCGATTGTCTTTCGGAGTAGCATCTCCTCTGGGTATTTTTCAAAAGGCTATGGAACAGTTACTGCATGGAATTCCTGGAATTGTCGTTTACTTAGATGATATTCTGATCTCTAACCAAACTCAAGCGGAACATTTGATATCCCTGGAAGAAGTTTTGAAGCGACTCAAAGAAGCTAATTTGCGTGCTAAAAGATCAAAATGTCGGTTTCTTGCGCCGTCTGTTTCATACTTGGGATACATGTTTGATGGAGAATGTTTTACATCCCCTACCAGCTAAGGTAAAGGCTCCCAAGAATATGACAGAACTGAAATCATATCTGGGATTGCTTACATAGTATGGAACTTTTTTGCCTAATCTTTCTACTCACTTAGCACCATTGTATGAACTCCTGCAACAGAATACTATGTGGAAGTGGTCTACTCAGCAAAGTCTAAAGAGTTGCTAATTTCTCATAATTTGCTGATTCACTTTGATTCTTCCCTTTCTTTAGTGCTAGCATGTGACGCCTCTCAATATGGTGTTGGTGCAGTGTTAGCACATAGGATCCCAGATGGATCTGAGCGACCTATCGGATATGCCTCTCGTACCCTGAACCCAGCCGAGAAAAACTACTCTCAGTTAGAGAAGGAAGGGCTAGCTTGCATTTTTGGTGTTAAACGATTTTACTCTTATCTCTTTGGTCATTCATTTCAACTTATTACTGACCACAATCCTTTGCTGGGTTTGCTTAGTGAGTGCAAATCCACTTCACCCCAAGCTTCTGCTCGTGTTTGCAGATGGTCTCTGTATCTATCACAGTTCGAGTACCACTTGACATTCAGAAGGACCACGGAACATGCAAATGCTGATGCGTTATCACGTCTCCCTGTGCCTACTGAGCTCGACACTCAGCTGGCTCTCCCGGATATGGTACAATTATTCCAACATTTGGATGACTCTCCAGTCACAGCAAAGCAGATTGCAAAAGAGACTCGTAAGGACTCTGTGTTATCCACTGTGGAGTTGTACTCAAGGCAAGGTTGGCCTGACTCAATTGATTCTCACCCTGAATTCCAACCATATTTTGACCGGAAGTTAGAGTTATCAGTGGAGCAACATTGTGTGCTATGGGGATCACGTGTGATAATTCCAGAAACTTGTCGAGAAGCTGTTCTTCACCAGTTACATGAAGGCCATGATGAAGAATCTGGACAGGATGTACTTGTGGTGGCCAGGGATGACTAAGGATATTGAAACTTTAGTGTGTCAGTGTCACATGTGTCAATCTGTACAATCAGTCCCACCTGTGTCTCCCTTACACTCATGGTCATGGCCTACACGACCATGGACCAGGTTACATTAGGACTATGCAGGTCCAATATTGATGGGAAGACGGTTCTGGTACTGGTGGATGCCCATTCTAAATGGATAGAAGCATTGTGAACTCCAAATGCTACATCTGCAACAGTTATTGAGGAACTACGAGAACAGTTTGCAAGATTTGGTATTCCTGAGACTTTAGTGACGGATATAATGGAACTTGTTTTGTCAGTGAGGAGTTTGAACTTTCTTACGTGCTAATGGTATACATCACTTGACAAGTGCTCTCTATCATCCGGCATCTACGGCCTTGCAGAGAGGGCTGTACAGATCGTCAAGAAGGGGCTGAAAAAGAATCGTGTGGGAACGTTCCGTTGTCGTTTCGCTAAGACTCTGTTTTCGTATCATCTCACTCCACAAAGTACGACTTCTGTGTCTCCTTCGGAGTTATTGCCAAATAAATGACCAAGATCTAAGTTGGATTTGCTGGATCCTAATTTGTCAGGAAGGGTAGAGAGTAAGCAACAAGTACAGAAGAAGCAACATGATTCAAATCAGGAGATAGAAGTTTCGCATTGGATCAAAAGTGTGGGTGCACAACACTGAACACTCTCCGATGTCAGATTCTGTAGATGAGTCAACCAGTCCAGATACATGTACTATTACACAACCAATTGAGAACCAAGAATCAACTAGTACTAATCAACCTCATCAACCTGATCCTGTACCTATTCCAACTTCTAGTTCAGCTACCAGTGAACAACCTAATACGGACATTCGTTGTTCTACTCGAATATGTGTGTTCCCTCCAAGGGTGAAGGAATGTGGTGTATTTGGTCATTATGCATTATGTCATACCTGTGGTTTTATGTTACTTCCTGTTCCATGTGGTTTTGTTCACATGTCATCAGTATTTTGTGTTCATTCAGTTCTTTCGGTTCTATATTATAGTTGTTGAGTTCTTGCATCTTTGCTTTTTGATAAACCTTTAAGGCTATTTGTACTTGGGGTATTTGGGTCTCAGTGTCCAAAGTGAATACACGACAGTCTCCTATATTTTTCTTAACTGGGTTTCACCATTGTGGACAGTGCCTAAATGGCCTAGAAAAGACTTGTACCACTGACTCAGTCTTGATGCGGTGCAAGCCAGTCTTGGAGAGCCCAGTATTGAGAGAGAAGACTCCCTAGAACTCCTCCAATACTGCCAGTACTCTGTTCTGCTGCTCTGGGGAGAGAACACGTGGCACAAGTCTGGGTTTACAAGCCACAGAATCATCATCCTCAGTTGCAACAACAATGCGATACATTGAGGCTTCCTCCTCCCTCCAAGGCTTGAGGTTGTTAATGTGAACAATCCATTTTTTTCTTCTTTGGGTTACCACTAACACCATTTCATAATCAAGTTGACCAACCCTTTTCATCACCACAAAATGCCCATCCCAAGAATATGCAACTTCCCATGCAATCCTAGAACTCTAAATAATACCTTGTCACCTGCTTCAAATGATCTCAATTTAGAAAGATCACTACTAATGTAACCAGATTCCCTCCTAGATATTAGTTTCTCTTCCAAGGCTGACCGAATCACATCCAAACGTCTGTCCAATTTTGTCATCCAATTCTTCAATTCAATACACTCTCTTTCGTCACCAAACCACCCATGGTACAACTCTAAGGGTCCATGCAATTCCGACCCATGAATAAGTTGATAGGGGGAGTAACCAGTATCCCCGTTAAGCATATTGCGTAATGTAAAAAGGCAGAACTTTAGTTGCTTTGGCCAACTCAAACAGTCAGCAGTTAACTTCTTTAGCATCGGTTAAGGTGCCTGAGGATAGTAAGGAGAGGTTCTCACCAGATGAATATGCAGTAACTAGCACAACTGCAATATCACCTTTCCTATGAATTGGGTGCCTTGGTCAGACAGAACTTCACAAGGGATACCAGTCTGGGACCAGATCTCAAGCAAGCAAGGCTTCACAACACTTTCTGTCACCACGTCATTCAATGGCACTATAAAAGGGTACCTGCTAGCTACACATACACTAGTCAGCAAGTACTTGTAACCATCTCTGCTCTGGGCCAAAGGGCCAACCAAGTCTACAGCAAGCCTCTCACGAGGCACACAAAAGGGAAGAGCTTGTTGGTAAGGAGCCTTGCCAGGTGAATATTTGTTTACTTTCTGACAGCTAGCACAATTACTTACATGTCTTACAATGACCTTGTTTACACCTGGTCAGGTAAAGTAATGGTTAATAAGTTCTCGTGTTTTGGCCACACCCAGGTACCCCACCTTGTCATGAGCAAGCACCAGCATTTGACGCTTGAAAGGGAATGGAATCGGCACAACTAGATCTTTCAACATCATTAGTGTCAACAAAAGAATGAACAATAATGCCATCCCTCCAAACTAGTGTTGTACGGTATTGCCCTACAAAATATCACGATACTATATAATCAAAATACCCCGGTATTACTAAATATAGTATATTTTTTTAAATTCATAATAATTTTTATTTGTGTCTCGTGATTGTGAAGGTTAAAGGTTACATGATAAATTTTTTTAACATTTCTGCATTTTGTGGTTTGAGCAAAGCTCTTCGTAGAGTGACAATTTGTCCACCCTTGCTGAAGACTCTCTCTGAGCTGGTGCTAGTAGCTGGAATGCACAAGTACTTTCTGGAAAGTTTTGCCAATAAAGGATAGGTACTCTCATTATTATACCATTATTTGAGGGGATCTTCTTCTGCATCTATTTTCTTTAGCCACTGTGGCTGAAGGCTTCTGTAACTGACAGTGAATCATTTTATGATTGTTCTTCAAATGTGCCTTTAAATTTGAAGTATTGCCACTCTTTGCAGTCACTTTCTTGGCACATAGCTTGCAATAGACTGCACCATTATTGACAGCCTAACCATCGGGGCCTTTAGCAAGTCCAAAATACTGCCATACTTCACTCTTAGTCCCTGGCTTAGACACTAACTCCTCTCTGGAAGTAGAGGCACCACCACTATTTATCGTAGCCATTTGAGCCTACACCGAAGCACAAACAAGTGATCTAAAACTTAAACGGGGCGATCTGAAAACTTGCATGCGGTGATCCCAAGTGGTGATTTGAAAACTTACTTACACGGAACTTGCACGTGACGATCTAATTTTTGCACGTGACAGATTTAATTTTTGCAATACAGTAAGACCTCAGTATAACTAACACTTTGGGACCACAGGGTGTTGTTATATTAAAATGTTCTTTATACTGAGGTTCATTGAGTTTAATTAAAATTTTTACTTCAAATTGTAAATGCCAGCAATGGAGACCGGTGGGGGCAAAACAGCTGCTTTTGCAGCAGCAAAACAGCTTCTTTTGCAGTGTGGTTTGTGCCAGCAATGGAGGGTGGGAGCAAAACAGCTGCTTTTGCAGTGTGGTTGAAACATTTTGATCCGGATAAGTGAATTCAGTTATACTGAGGTCCTATACTGTACTACCTTCACCGTTATTTATAACGCGCGTTTATTGATACCGCGCACACGGTAATAAAATAACGCCGATAACGATACCGGGTTGAGGGTGGAAAAAATATATGTAGTATCGTATGATTTAAAATACCACTGATTAACAAAATACCAGTATACCGTACAACACTACTCCAACATACACACCAGATTTATTGTCTGCAAGTGACCTGATGTGAGCCAATGAACAATCTGTTAGGGTGGACTCCATGAGTGCATGAGTAACATGGGGATAGGCAGCAAGAATAGGCAAGGATTAATTCTCACATGCTACAAAAGTGTTACAAAAAAATCAGCCATTCCATCTTGATCCAACTGAGAAGACAAATACTCACCAACAACATCTGTGGTCGTCACACTATAGGGTCAGCAAAAACCTCATCTGACTGGGAAGAATCCATCTCTAACTCCATCATCTGCTCATCGGCCTCTGACTCAACTTCTATCTCATCTTGATAAGATGTTAGTGGAGTGGCTGTCACTCCACCTTCCACCTGCTGCTGGGCTGTGACATCCTCCTGCTGCCTCTTCTTTTTTTCCAACAGTAGAGTCTCAAGCACATCTGCCTTGTCTGAGCAGTTGTAAACAACTCAAGTCAAACAGGAAAAAACTCATATATAGACCAAAAATAACTTTGTTTGTTAACACAAGTCATTGACATGTAAACAAACTTCAGCCAGCTGCTTGTACTCACTAGTAGCATTAGCAAATTCCAAACAAATGGAATCACCGGTATAATTACTTTAATTCACCAAGTTAGAACTAGTGTACTCTCAGCTGTTTAACCAATATCTTCTTACAAGATTTACCTTGGTTTTATTGTCTGGGCAATCGGGACTCTTATGACCCTTACCACCATACAGGTAACAGAAAACTACTCTGTTGGGGCAGTCAGGTACTTTATGCCCCTTCATGTTGCACACTGGTACAGTCCGAGAACCCACAGCAACTCACTTACCACCCGGTGTTAGTGACTCCCACCCTCCATACTTGGGAGCATTATTGTGGTTCTGTTTAAACTTACATTGTGTTCTGTTCACATATGAAATAAAGCTAGATAAAGGTTCATTCAAGTGTACAGCTAGCTCAGTTCGCTTGTTTCCACTTACTTAAGGAGTCCAACTTTGAGTAGAACATCACCAGCTTCACCCACGACACACCAGAAGGTTAGCTTGGCAACAAGAACAATTTAGCACAATCACTAGCACTATACCCAGCCCTATCCAATAGCATTTAACTACAATTCGCCTTATTGGTAAGGTTACCTGCTGTCATCCTCCTAAACTACATATTGGCAGTCTGAGCTGATGTGAGCCCGCAGTCATGTGTGCGCATGCTCCTTGCGTGAGGCAGCGGTATGACCTTGGACACACACCCCTGTGTGGCCTTGGGGGTGAGAGACTCGGCAGGTCAGTGGCAATTAGCATTAATTGCCCTGCATCGCCGGAGTCCCACAAAGGGCCGCAGGAGGCGGCCTACACCCCCAAGGCTATAAGTAATAGGTTAGGAAAGGGGGTTGACAGCTCTCTTACCAATGTTAGTTGGCTGTATATCTGTGAAAGTAAGTACAAACAAGCATACACATTGAGAACTGAGCGTTATGACAAGAGTAATGCTGAACTACCCATGACCCCCAACCTTCTCCCTCTCACCGGCTTTGTGATGTGGCCATCCAGTGACTACGTATTGGTTCCTCGGAGAAGGGAGTGGTGCCACCGACCTTGGAGTTGTGATCAGTGCCTGGTACCTGGATGACTCCAGCCACCATGTTTGTCTCGGGTAACCCGAATGGGCACAGCTTCAGTAAACTAGGACTGGTGAGTACTGTATACTCCCAACTCACCTGCTTTCACTGCACACTAAAGTCTAAGTAGACTCTAGGAACACAACCAGGGTAGTGGCCGTCGGGTGAAGGAGACAGTAGTGGTTAATACGTGACGGACCCCATACCCCAGGTATGATCTGTCTGACCGCCACACCCCTATTGGGTGGAGAATCTAACCTTACGTGCTAACAGTACCATCACTACTCTCTACACCACTCTTGCCATAGTCAAGTGGCGTGTGACCCCATGACTTACTCCTGTATCCTAGTACTACTGTTCAACCCTCCCCAAGCTGGCATTAGCTATTCAGTCAAGTGACCGTGTCTTAGTAATAACAGTGGGTGTGCCTGGTGGAGGCAGCAACAGACACAAGTGAGAAGGAGCATGTCCTGATTGCGTAATGGGATAATTGAGTGGGCGCCGTGTAGATGCATACGAGAGCCTCAGAACAAATAGGCAGTGAGCCTGAGAATACATAGGCAGTAAGCCTGAGAATACCTAGGCAGTGAGCCTGAGATTACATAGGCCGTAAGCCTTAGAATAGATAGGCAGCGAGCCAGAGAATAGATAGGCAGCGAGCCTGAGAGTATATAGGCAGCGAGCCTGAGAATACATGGGCAATGAGCCTGTGACTAGATAGGCCGTAAGCCTTAGAATAGATAGGCAGCGAGCCTGAGAATAGATAGGCAGCGAGCCTGAGAATAGATAGCAGCGAGCCTGAGAATAGATAGGCAGCGAGCCAGAGAATAGATAGGCAGCGAGCCTGAGAGTAGATAGGCAGCGAGCCTGAGAATACATGGGCAGTGAGCCTGTGACTAGATAGGCCGTAAGCCTTAGAATAGATAGGCAGCGAGCCTGAGAATATATAGGCAGCGAGCCTGAGAATAGATAGGCAACGAGCCTGTGACTAGATAGGCCGTAAGCCTTAGAATAGATAAGCAGCGAGCCTGAGAATATATAGGCAGCGAGCCTGAGAATATATATCCTAAGATCTGTGACTAGATAGGCCGTAAGCCTTAGAATAGATAGGCAGCGAGCCTGAGAATAGATAGGCAGCGAGCCAGAGAATAGATAGGCAGCGAGCCTGAGAGTATATAGGCAGCGAGCCTGAGAATACATGGGAAGTGAGCCTGTGACTAGATAGGCTGTAAGCCTTAGAATAGATAGGCAGCGAGCCTGAGAATATATAGGCAGCGAGCCTGTGACTAGATAGGCCGTAAGCCTTAGAATAGATAGGCAGCGAGCCTGAGAATATATAGGCAGCGAGCCTGAGAATATATAGGCAGTGAGCCTGTGACTACATAGGCCGTAAGCCTTAGAATAGATATGCAGTGATCCTAAGAATACATGGGCCGTGAGCCTGAGAATACATAGGCAGAGAGCTTGTGAGTAGATAGGCAGCAAGCCTGAGAATACATAGGCAGTGAGCCCTAGAATACGTAGGCAGCAAGCCTGAAAGTACATAGGCAGTGAGTCTGAGAATAGATAGGCAGCAAGTCTGAGAATAGATAGGCTGCGAGCCTGAGAATACCTAGGCAGTGAGCCTAAGAATACATAGGCAGTGAGCCTGAGAATACATAGGCAGTGAGCCTGTGACTAGATAGGCCGTAAGCCTTAGAATAGATATGCAGTGAGCCTAAGAATACGTAGGCAGCAAGCCTGAGAGTACATAGGCAGTGAGCCTGAGAATAGATAGGCAGTGAGTCTGAGAATAGATAGGCAGCAAGCCTGAGAATGCATAGGCAGTGAGCCTAAGAATACGTAGGCAGCAAGCCTGAGAATACATAGGCAGTGAGCCTGAGAATAGATAGGCAGTGAGCCTCAGAACAAATAGGCAGTGAGCCTGAGAATACATAGGCAGTGAGCCTGAGAATACCTAGGCAGTGAGCCTGAGATTACATAGGCCGTAAGCCTTAGAATAGATAGGCAGCGAGCCAGAGAATAGATAGGCAGCGAGCCTGAGAGTATATAGGCAGCGAGCCTGAGAATACATGGGCAGTGAGCCTGTGACTAGATAGGCCGTAAGCCTTAGAATAGATAGGCAGCGAGCCTGAGAATAGATAGGCAGCGAGCCTGAGAATACATGGGCAGTGAGCCTGTGACTAGATAGGCTGTAAGCCTGAGAATAGATAGGCAGCGAGCCAGAGAATAGATAGGCAGCGAGCCTGAGAGTAGATAGGCAGCGAGCCTGAGAATACATGGGCAGTGAGCCTGTGACTAGATAGGCCGTAAGCCTTAGAATAGATAGGCAGCGAGCCTGAGAATATATAGGCAGCGAGCCTGAGAATAGATAGGCAGCGAGCCTGTGACTAGATAGGCCGTAAGCCTTAGAATAGATAGGCAGCGAGCCTGAGAATATATAGGCAGCGAGCCTGAGAATAGATAGGCAGCGAGCCTGTGACTAGATAGGCCGTAAGCCTTAGAATAGATAGGCAGCGAGCCTGAGAATATATAGGCAGCGAGCCTGAGAGTATATAGGCGGCGAGCCTGAGAATAGATAGGCAGCGAGCCTGTGACTAGATAGGCCGTAAGCCTTAGAATAGATAGGCAGCGAGCCTGAGAATATATAGGCAGCGAGCCTGAGAATAGATAGGCAGCGAGCCTGTGACTAGATAGGCCGTAACCCTTAGAATAGATAGTCAGCGAGCCTGAGAATATATAGGCAGCGAGCTTGAGAATATATAGGCAGTGAGCCTGTGACTAGATAGGCCGTAAGCCTTAGAATAGATATGCAGTGATCCTAAGAATACATGGGCCGTGAGCCTGAGAATACATAGGCAGAGAGCTTGTGAGTAGATAGGCAGCAAGCCTGAGAATACATAGGCAGTGAGCCCTAGAATACGTAGGCAGCAAGCCTGAGAGTACATAGGCAGTGAGTCTGAGAATAGATAGGCAGTGAGTCTGAGAATAGATAGGCTGCGAGACTGAGAATACCTAGGCAGTGAGCCTAAGAATACATAGGCAGTGAGCCTGAGAATACATAGGCAGTGAGCCTGTGACTAGATAGGCCGTAAGCCTTAGAATAGATATGCAGTGAGCCTAAGAATACGTAGGCAGCAAGCCTGAGAGTACATAGGCAGTGAGCCTGAGAATAGATAGGCAGTGAGTCTGAGAATAGATAGGCAGCAAGCCTGAGAATACATAGGCAGTGAGCCTAAGAATACGTAGGCAGCAAGCCTGATAGTACATAGACAGTGAGCCTGAGAATAGATAGGCAGTGAGTCTGAGAATACATAGGCAGTGAGCCTGAGAGTACATAGGCGGTGAGCCTGAGAATAGATAGGCAGTGAGTCTGAGAATAGATAGGCAGCGAGCCTGAGAATACATAGGCAGCGAGCCTGAGAATACATAGGCAGTGAGCCTGAGAATACCTAGGCAGTGAGCTTAAGAATACATGGGCAGTGAGGCTGAGAATACATAGGCAGTGAGCTTGTGACTAGATAGGCAGCAAGCCTGAGAATACATAGGCAGTGAGACTGAGAATACATAGGCAGCAAGCCTGAGAATACGTAGGCAGTGAGCCTGAGAATACATAGGCAGTGAGCCTGACAATACATAGGCAGTGAGCCTGAGGATACATAGGCAGTGAGCCTGAGAATACCTAGGCAGTGAGCCTAAGAATACCTAGGCCGCGAGCCCCAGAATACATAGGCAGTGAGCCCGAGAATACATAGGCAGTGAGCTAGGCAGTGAGCTAGGCAGTGAGCCTGAGAATACATAGGCAGTGAGCCTGAGAACAGATAGGCAGCGACCTGAGAATACATAGGCAGTGAGCCTGAGAATATATAGCTAGTGAGCCTGAGAACCGATAGGCAGCGAGCCTGAGAATACATAGGCAGGGAGCCTGTGACTAGATAGGCCGTAAGCCTGAAAATAGATAGGCAGCGAGCCTGAGAATACCTAGGCAGTGAGCCTCTGACTAGATATGCAGTGAGCCTAAGAATACATGGGCAGTGAGCCTGAGAATACATAGGCAGTGAGTAGATAGGCAGCAAGCCTGAGAATACCTAGGCAGTGAGCCTCTGACTAGATATGCAGTGAGCCTAAGAATACATGGGCAGTGAGCCTAAGAATACATGAGCAGTGAGCCTGAGAATACATAGGCAGTGAGCTTGTGAGTAGATAGGCAGTGAGCTTGAGAATATGCAGGTGAGCAAGCCCGATAGTGCATGCAAGAATATATAGGCCCTGGGCCTAAGTGCGAGATTAGGTAGGCAAGTCTGATAGTGCAAGAACAGATGGCAGCGAGTTTGAGAGTGCACGAATAAAGCATGACAAAGTGCCACTAGATAGGCATCCAGTCTGAATGTGAGAATGGATAAGAACAAGAGTGACAGAATAGATAGGCAGCAAGCCTGCGAGTGAGAGTATGTAGACATGCAGTAAGCCTGATAGTGAGAGAATATGAGCCTGATAGAGAAAGACTAGACAGGCAGTGAGCCTGACAGTGAGAGAATAGACGGCCGTGAGCCTGATAGCGCAAGAATAGACAGGCAGAGAGCCTGATCATGTGAGAATAGACAGGCAGAGAGCCTGATAGTGCAAGAATAGACAGGCAGAGAGCCTGGTCATGTGAGAATAGACAGGCAGAGAGCTTGATAGTGCAAGAATAGACAGGCAGAGAGCCTGATCGTGTGAGAATAGACAGGCAGTGAGTGTAATAGTGTGAGAATAAGTCCAGTACCAATAGAGTGAAGGGCAGCGTGCCCTACATAGACGCTTTTAAGGGGGCCCCGACGGACCGTCACACCTCTACTAGGTGGAGATCTAACCCTAATTACTAGAACCTACTACCCAAGTTATATATTATAATGCCACACCGACAATAGTATAGTGTAGCTTACGAGTCCTAAAACACTGCATCCAGCACTACAGTTTATTCTCTAATCTCATTCATTATGTAACCCCTATTTGTTCCACCTCTTCTCATGTCAGCATAAATATCAATTACAGCATGCACCTGACTGATTCAGGAGTTTCTGCTTCGAGAATACCGCTCACTTTGACAGAGCCAACCTTAGCAACACTGTGAGAGGGTCTGGCCACATACTGCAGATAGTTACTAACATGCACTGGACAATAATGATCATATTTTTTTTTTGAATGAAGGTTATAAAGCAGAGTGGGAGCCGGCAACACATCCCACACATGTAATGAAGGCCTACGCCTGACCATAGCGAGGGTTCAGCGTGCCCTTGTGATCTAGGGGTTGTGACTGTGGGTAGAGAAACAGCATCAGGACTAGAGTCCAACTCTTAACCCAACTGCCAAGCTAAGCAAGGCAACTGAACTGGCTGCATGCCCATGTATTGGTATTGTCGAGCCATAGAATTACTGTTTTCTGCTGATTGCATCTGTAAGTATCAATGAAGGCCATTCACCACTGACTAGTGGTTTAGATCCCATATATCCAACCTGACCTGCAGAAAACTAATTATTTAGAGTACAATATATCTACAGCCCCTTACTATTCCAATAATACCACCACTGAGGAGCAGCCATCCTTAGAGAGCTAATAGTGCCAGTGGTGGAACAGCCATTCGGGCATACTATTTTACCTGATGAGAATTGCAAGTTGTAAACTCATGGGGCCCCAGCAGACTAGCGGTATCAGGTAGCTGCTAGGCTAGGGCTACCAGCACTGAGAACAGTGGCTATCAGTAGCTGCTAGCTATCAGGACTAATATACTGGTGCCCGGGTGCCATTGCTTCACGTGTGACCGCTTAGCACATGGTCGCCGTACTCACAGGTCCTCTGCCAACCTTTTCCTGGGCGCGTGTGATGCATGGGCTACAGCTTCGTTAACTACGTTTAACTACGTTAAACTACATATCATGAAGCAATTCATAATCATTAGCATCACAAGTTTGAATAAGCTCGACCCATTTGCTAAGAATACTGCCAGTAAGAAAAAGAACTAATAAACTTGCCCAATCTTGGGAATCGATTCCTCTAGCCACAACCACCTGTCTGAATCTTGTCAGGTAGACTGGCAAATCATCACTGTCAGCGAGCTTGGGAAGCTCCTTCACCACATCTTTACTGTTCTTGTCCGCCTCTCGTTCAGCTCTCAGCTTCTCCTGCAGCAGTTTATCCTCATAACCTCGCTGTTTTGATGCTTTACACATTTCTTCTTGGTGTGTGTGAAGGCAGCCATATGGTGGTCTTTCTGGAGTTGGAGAATCTGAAGCTCATGTTCCCGCCTGTCAACCTCTATGTTCCTGCTTGCTGGGAAGACATCATCTGTTGCAAAAATAATGTGAAGTCACCAGAGGATGCTTGCTGGGAAGACATCATCTGTTGCAAAAATAATGTGAAGTCACCAGAGGATAGACCAGGAGCCCCTGCAGTAATTTCTAGTAGCTAGTGGTATACCGTTTTATCTGAAACTGGCGATACTGAACCGATTTGGCAACACCAAATCAAACGACTAAATACCAAAACACCATCCACTACAACTATACACTCCTCATTCTGCACTCCTTATCTAAGAAAAAATACATGAATAGCTAAAACAAAGTGAAAGAGGCTACTCATTTTGTATGAGATTCATACCACAAGCATATTTTAATATTAAAACATTGATTTTTGTTATAGATTGTGCACAAATATATTAAAAAAATGACGTTTTCGAAATCTTGTGTTATAAAACCGAATCTGGACTACATTCCAAAGCTGCTTGTAAAGACTTGGCACATGCATGAAGTTCTAAGTCATTTAGTAATGATAACAGACCACCCCAAGTTGCTGGGTAATCTGATGAATCACTCCTGACCCAGTCTCGAAGAACATCTCGTAAACATTCTCTGCCATCTCCGTGATGTTGTGCAGAAATACATTCCAAGTTAGCTGCAGTTAATTTTAACAATTCTCCAGCATCTTTCCAATAAGGAACCATCTCATTTCTGAGTCTGAGAGTCTTTGGTTTCCCACGCTTATCAGTCCACTTCAGTAAGATTAATTTATTCATGGTAAAAGGAAGGGCTGAAATAATGAAACAAACAAACAAATAAATAAACAAACAAACAAACAGAGAATGACATACATTTGACATACTCTAAGGATGTACTTTTGCATGTTTGAGTAGAATTGACATCACTTAAAGAAGTACTCTGAGTTGGAGTTTCTTCACAACTTGGGCCAACTTGGTCTGAGTCTACTATACATAGAAGTGTAAATAGTTAGCAAAGTCCTTCATAATAATCTTGAACAACTTACTTGATAGTTTGGAAATATTTGTATCAGCTTGTGTAGGTTTTGAATTAGTAGAAGATTCTAAAGAAATTTACAATGAATATGCTAAAAAAATTACTAACCCGCAATTATTAACCAAAACTAAGGAGGAGATATATTGTAAGCATTGCAGTGCACAGCCCATGGTGTAATTTCTAATTTGACTTCATGCAGTTCACAACAATCCTCAAATTTTTAAAATAGTGTTAGATAAAAAAAAGTACGATAGCATTGTATCCAAAGGGAAAAGTGTTCGAAGAAACTAGAATCCAAGTTGTTCATGCACACTTTCAACTTATGTTTAGTGTTTATTATAATTTTGGAAGTGGTATTACATTGTAGCTATGTGTAGTATTCTAAATTGCTTGTCAATCTATAGATATCTGGTTATTAGAGTTGTAATATACTTTATCTTGCAGTGAATCCAATTGTAATATAATTTAGTAAAACTTATTAATTCAATAAAGTGTTTCAACTTGGTCTGAGGATAAATATAGTATGCCAAGTCCTTCATAATAACATTGAACAGCTTACCTGATACTTTGGAAACGTTTGTTTCAGATAGAGGCTTTGAGTTAGTAGAATATTCTTATTAAATACAAAAACACACACATACATAACTACATAGCTAATGTCAGCTAAAACATTGCTCACCTTCATTAAACCAAAATATTCCAGATTCTGAGGGAGCCATTCTCATGCTGTGAGCACTACAGTGCATAGCCCACGTTGTCATTTCTAATTGGACTTCATGCAGTTCACAACAATTTTCCAGATGACATTTCAGACTAAAAAAAGGCTTCGCTTTGTCATAGTTGTAATGCAACTTATTCAGAGATAATTTAAGAGAGGTATCAAATGTTTGCCGAAGCTTACAACAAACTTCACTGGGTGTTGTTGTTCTTGGAAGACATGACATTTTTTAACTATTTGAAGGAGGATAATTTTCTAGAACAACACTAACTTCAAGATGCGAGAGATGACTTCTGAGGCAAATTTGGTCCCTATCGATTGAAGAATTCATCCGCAAAAATACTTGGTCCTGGTAAATTTGGTATTCTAGTAAGTCAAATGTTACATCCTCATCTTTTTCTGGATCCAAAAGGTACGAAATGAGCATAGCAAATATACCTTTAGGACAGTGACCAAGTTTGAAGGTGACAGCAAGAGGAGCAATAACAGTGTTGATTGTATCTGATGGAGACTTTTCAACATGATTCAGAACTGAAGGTATGAAATATTTGAGCACTCCACTGCTGTCTGTAAAGGAAACAGCTACACGAAGGTGAAGGAGAAACTTGAGAAACTGCTGCGATGTCATTTGGTCATTGTGTCCAATGAGGCCTTCAAATGCTGAGAATTCTAAAATACCTCTCTGGCAAAAACTCTCTCGTTGACTCATAGGTAGAGGTATTCTGCACAAAAAAGTATTTACTATCAGTTGAGTGACTTTGTTAAAGAGAACTTGAGGCTCTTTGATAACCACATCTGAGATACCTTCAACATTGTAGTACTGAATAATTCCTACTCTGAAATGTAAAAAATCTAATAAAGACTTTATTTCCGTTTCATCAATGTAAAATGTTGCTGCTAACGTTTTGCAGCGACTGATAGAGATAACAGTTTCGTTTATGTTCTGAAGTTCTAGGCAAAACAAAAGGTAGCTCACCGGATACTCGACTTCAAAATCACTTTTGCTTCTAATGTATTGGTTGATATCACAGCGAAGACAGTGAAACTTCTCGTCTTCTTCACTGGTATTGTCCACCTCATACATCACTCTCTTCAAGAGAATATCAGCTGGGCAAATTAAGTGAGAAAACTTCATTTGATGAATCATGTCATGCAACATTTTGTTTATTTTGTCAAGAATATCAGGAGCTTCAGAACCGAGCTTATCGATGTGTGTACCTACTATAAAGACAATAGGCTCGTGACACACTGGACCTTCTTCAGTAGTCTGTATGGCAGAAACACTGGTAAGGAATTGAATGAGAGCATCCATTGTAGAAATAGAGGATTGATACCGGTTGATAATTTCTCCATTGGCTGATCTGTACTGAATGATGTTCTTTGTATGAATGTCAATGTCAGTTCTCATGACAAAGATAAAAATAGAAGGACCAAAAATCAGAAGAGAAAGGCTCTCTTGAAATTCCATCTGTCCGCCTGTATCTCTGATGTAAAGAGAATTTTTGGTTTGCAAATCTACAATATTTTTGATCTGGTGTCTTTCAAGCACTTCTTTCACATGGTGCGTGATGTCAAGCACTTCTTTCACATAATGCTTGATGTCAGACACTGGCTGGTCTAGCTCGGATGCACTTGCTCTGTGATGTTGAAGACGTAGTCGTGGACTACCGCTGCTTCTCTGTGGAATGAACACCTTGCAACTGTCTAACTGAGAAACCACAGACTCATCAAAGTTAGTGACTTTCCATGTGTTGTCTTCACAGGTGTAAGCTGAAGTATGTGTGGAAGAGGGGTCTATTTGAACGATGACCATTTTCTCACACATGCCAGTAGAGGGATAGTACACACGAAGTGGCTTGTTCAGGAGACGATCCAACAACGATGTCTTGCCAGATCCAGGGAGTCCTTTCAGTAGAATATTGGCTATCTTTCTTCTGATGCTTTGTTTATTAAATATTGCTGATGTCACCTCATCAGTGAACTTGTGCTTCTCAGGAATCACTTTACCTAATAATCAAATATGAAACAAATGTCTAGATCTTAATCTAAATGCATTTACAATATTTAAATTATAAGACATACTTAATTCTAAAAACGCTGGATAAATATCTTGCTGAGGCGCATATAATTACCCAGCAATTAATGCGTGCGTTAGCTGCAAGGATCTTACCGCAAAAATTGCGCATTTACTTTACGGATTAGCAGTGGCGTCATCGTAATCTAACCGCTTGCCGACTTTTCATTGATAACTCCGTTGAATAGCCGCTCCATTTTGGGAACTTTTTTTAAACCCATACTGTATGCTTTGGTAAAGTGTCGCCATCTCGAGGTAGGTAAAGTGTCGTCACATTCAGTAGAAAGTGGTGTCACTCACATTCAGTAGAAACTGGTGTCACATTCAGTAGAAAGTGGTGTCACATTCAATAGAAAGTGGTTAATTCTAAAAAGTGGGTGCAATCGACTACGTAAGGAGGTGTGGGTTTCAAAAAGAAAGGTGAAAGTACAGAAGAGAATGTGAAAGGTAATTAATCATGACTATAAAACATGTGGAATCGGCGAGGTAAGGTGGCGGTAGGTTTAAAAATGGAAGGAAAGAGAAGGCAAAAAGGCAAGCGATTAATTGAAGGGGTGAGTGGAAAAAGGGTATAACTGACATTTTCACCTTTTTTGAGTTCTTGTCATCAGTCAATAGTTTAATGTGTCCTAAACTTGTGCAGCAAATTCCAGCTCTCCTAGTCAATTCAATACATTGCAATTAGGGGTCAAAGTTCGCATGTATTTAGCTATGACGTCATCAATTAATTAGCCTAGTCAGCAATTTTGTATCCATGGCTTCTGCTGCTCCTGACTCTTCTACCGCTTCATCTAAGGAGACCCAGCGTTGAAGAAAGCGTCTAAGACATGAAGAGAACTGGGCAAAGAAGAAAAGGAAGATTGCTAAGGACAAAGGAGAGAGCTACAGTACCAGTGCTGGAAACCAGAAAGCGGCTAAAGATTTAGTTTGTCTTACCTGCCAATGCCCTTTCAGCTGTTCTGAGAATGTTGATGAAGTAGAACAGCAAAGAACTTTCCAGGAATTTTATGAGATAGGAAGCCATGATGCCCAGAATAAGTATCTCTATGGACTGATTAGTGTGATGGAAGTCAAGAGGCATACTAAAAGAAAGAAACTTGAAGATCTACAGCGTATGCTTCCTTTTATCCCACAAGAAAGCAGGCAGTTCTATTTGGACTTATTTGCCCGAAGGCCTCCTAGTACTTCAGGTGACTCTTCTGATGAGTCTGACTGTGAATAAACAGTGCTAATATGGATATTGAACTATCATACCCATTTGTGGTTTATCTCTACATATTTCTATCCTGGCTATTATACTCCTCCGTGGTTTATCTCTATATATGCTATGGGTTTATCTAAAACAAACAGTAGTAACTTTAACCTCAAATTATCTCAAAAGGCTCTTTATGTCAGTTATCCCCTTTTTCCACTGACAGGGTTTTTTTTAGGGGGGGGCAGGGGGGGGGCATTCGCCCCCCCTAGAGGATTTTGTGCCCCCCCTTGAGCATTTGAAATGAAATTTCATTATTCTAAATAGACCTGTGTGACTATGTACTGCATTTTTTTAAATTATTATATCCATTAGTCTAATTATTAGGCAACAAACAATTTTATTTAAGCAAAATATAAGTGTATTTATACAGCAATACGTTTATACAGCAATACATTTATACAGCAATACGTCTAGTCTTTCTGTTCCAAATATCGATTACACTTTCTACAATGTCATCTGGAAGTTCTTCAGGCATTTCTATTGCTATTCTCATCAGGTGAGCTAGATTTTGTTCTCCAAGACGACTCCTTAGCCTTGTTTTGATCATCTTCATTTGGGAGAAGCTTCGTTCCACAGATGCTGTCCCAATAGGAATCGAAAGGCACACCTTGGCAAGGTCACTGAGATGGGGAAACATCTGTACAAGCATGCTGTTGGTAGCTAATTCCATCAGCAATTTCGTATTGTCTTCCTTAGGCCGAGTAGTGATGTATCTCCTGAATGTCACCCACTCTGTGCGAATGTCAGAGGAAACTAAAGCTGGCACGGTAAATTCCTCTCCCTCTACTGACTTGGCTGCAAGTTCCTTGCCGTAGTGGTCCTCAAGAACACCAAGGAATTCATCCCCATATGACGACAGATCAGGAGAGTCTTTTTGTGGTAGCTTTGAAGAGTCAAAGATACTAAATGATGCTACAATATCTTGGGAAGAAAATCTCCTCGAAATATTTTCTTTCAAGTCAGTGACGAAGGGTTTAGCCACTTTATCTTGAAAGGAAGTGATAGATTCAGAGTCAATTATTGCGATAGCTTGAAGCTCATCTTGGGCATCTAGTAGCTCCAGCACCCAATTTGCAGCAGGTAACAAAGATTCATGAAGAGTTTGCAGAGTAGAATCAACCAAACCAGAAATAGCGGTCAAGTCGAGCTTTTCTGCTTGAAGACATCTGCTTAGTTTAGCAACTTGGGGCAGCACGAAGTCAAGGAGGTAGATTGCCATCACAGTAGACTTCTTTGATAGAGCTTTGTTGAGCCCCAGTGCTTCTGGCTCATGTGTTTGCTCATAGAAGGTCTCAAGAGCAATCACAATGGAAGCATAGCTCTTTTTCACTGCCTTGACACATTGTTCATGAGCTAACCAACGGGTGTCGGACGGTTTGGTGACCTTCAGTTCAGGTAGGTCAAGCACACGCTGTACACTCTTCAGGTGTTCTGCTCTTTTGGGAGAGTAGTGAAAAAATTTCCATAGAGTGAGCAATGTCTTGTAAACATGCTCAATTCCAGGAGTGTGGTTTGCAGCTTGAACACAAGCAAGTTGGAGTAAGTGGCAATGGCAGTGAACATAGAGAGCTCGAGGAGAATTCTTCTTGAGTCTCGCCTGGACTCCAGTTCTGACTCCAGAAAACGTTGCTGCTCCATCAAACCCCATTCCGACAAGCTTAGTAGGCTGAATACCCTTCTGCTTGAACCAGTCAGTCAAAGTGGTATAGATAGATGCAGCATCAGTTTTTTTCAATGGAATGGTGTCAAAAAAATGTTCAACGGGTTCTCCATTTTCCTCCCAACGAAAACAAAGAGAAAGCTCTTCGATTGTTGATATATCTGTGGATTCGTCAGCCATCACACTATAGAAAGGAGCCTTGCGAAGGCGTTTGAGCTGAGATTCTTCTACCCACAATCCCAGTGCCTCCAGAAAATCGGAAACAGAATCTGTAGAGGTGTAGGTAGCATTTCTTGCAGATTTTTCAGTAAATTGTTTTAAATCATCACCACAAGACACAATCAAATTAACCAGAGCAGCAAAATTGGTGGTGTGAGGAATGTGATTTCGTGCAAGGAAGTGAGTACATCGCAAAAGTGCCTTAATTCCCTTCCTGTTTCTGATCCTCTGCTCTTCTGTGACACTCCGCAGTTGCTCTAAAATGGATACTTCCTTCTTAGTAGCCAGCAATTCAGCTTCGGAACGGCGAATGTGAGTATCACTCTTTGCATGGGCACGCATCTTCTCAACCGCTTTTTTCCAATTTTTAAATGGCTTTGTAATACATGCTCCACCTGTCTTTTGAGAAGGATGATGATCGTACTTTCGACAAGTTTTGCAGAATGCTCCGCGGTAATTTTCATCATATTCTAACCAAAGAAACTGCTTTTCCCACTTTTTGTTGTACTTCCGCTGGCCTGATTTTGTTCTATACTTCGACTTAGCTCTATAGTTAGCCGTGCTGGAAAGACTTCTTTTAGTTGGAGGTGGCTCTAGGCTTTGGCTATCAGAAGACAATGGCTCCTCATCTTCACTGCTACTACTAGTAGATGCTGGTATAGAAGACTGCTTTGAAGTGCTTGCACTAAAGTAATGCCGAATATCCATCTTCTCAAGACTTCTTGAACTAACTAACTAAGCTACTCAAGCACAGACTTATATAGGCTGACAGGGTTGTGCCAGCATTTGCAAGCACAACTGTTGTGGTTGTGCTTGCAAGTGCTGGCCTGGCAACAGTCTCCAGTTTGTGTACAGCTATTGCAGGTGCAAACAATCATAAAAAGGTGTCAATATGACATGTCAATTACATTACTTTTCACCCTTTTTTTGCAAGGTCACTGCTATTCAAGCTGGATCATGCAGGCACACACACACTTAAGCAGGCACACAAACACTTAAGCAGGCACACACACACACTTAAGCAGGCACACACACACTTAAGCAGGCACACACACACTTAAGCAGGCACACACACATTAATAATTAATACAGGCACACACACAATTAATGCATGCACTCTGACACATGCATGCCCCCCCTTGCTAACAAAAATCTCTATTTTGCCCCCCCTTAGCAATTTTTCTAAAAAAATCCCTGACTGAGCCCTTCAATTGGAACTAAACAGCAGGAGGAATCGAGGAATAAAAGCAGGGGTTAGTTTCCAAAAGGAAGGTGAAAGTACAAAAGGACAGAACTTCAGAAGCAGGAGAGATAGACAAAGGAAAAGGGGACACCATAACTCAAGAAGAAGAGCTGAAGAAAGGAAAGGTGGGGTATAAGAAAAGTTCAGATAGTTAGGAGAGGGAACTTATGCAACCTTAACCAATGGTAGAGAATGATAACTGAGCAAGATAACTTGTGCTACTGCAACTTGCAATGTGTCAAGAGACACTGCACTTTGAATGGAACTCATGGTGGTGCTCATTTTTGTCAGGGCAAATAGTGAAAAAAAATGTCCTCCCTATGTTGAGTCTCTAAAGTCAATAGTCCCATGGCTTTTGCATTTGACCATACTCACTATGCTCATTGGCTGCCAGTCCACATTCATGACTTAGAAAACCTTCCACAGTCTATTGTCAAGGAATTTCAAGACCATGGTCACTGGGTTGTTTCCAAGAATACAAATCACCTCTCTGCAATGCCTATAGATCAGGCCCATGAACAAAACAATATGATGGTAAATAGTTGCAGTGGTGTTGTAGGACTGACTGAAAACACTGCAGCCTTTAGAGAGTGGAGGATTGCTGGACCTGAGGGGGCATGACGACGAAAGAATTTTGACTCAGTATAACCCACACACAGCTGAGAAGCATTATCATCATGATCTGTTGAACCTGAACTTGCAAACTGTAATGGATGAGTCTGTCAGTGGTGTGATCTGTTGAAACTCTGAGCAAAAACCAGTACACAAAGTACCAGAAAGCAGTGAGATGGTACTAGTTCCATTCATGATCCAATGAAGAAAAATGCTCTTTCTCTTTTCAGGCGTCCAGCTCTGAAGACCAAGCAGTGTACCAGTGCTGCTCAGGTATACCTACTTCCTGTCAACACAGTATCTATATTAGATGAGTATGCCAGCATCATCTTTGACTCCCATGGTTGGCTGCAGTACATGTTTGATCCAAACTGTGGATACAGATATTCTTGCCATCCTTGTTGGCAAATTCCATTATTTACGCACATTAAATACTTCTGTGAATATTTGGGTGGCATTTGGTACAGGGAAGAACTATAAATATTTGAGTATCAACTTCACGGCATATGGAGCACTAGTGAATAAGTGAACAGAACAGGCCATCTCCAGAATCTTCAGGATGGAAGCTTGATGAGAGCACATGCATGCAGCACATGGGTACCTGTCTGGACTACACTACCCATAGCTAGCAATGCCTGATGAGAGCAAATGCATGCAGCACATGGGTACCTGTCTGGACTACACTACAAATAGCTAGCAATGCTTGATGAGAGCACATGCATGCAGCACATGGGTACATGTCTGGACTACACTACCCATAGCTAGCAATGTCTGATGAGAGCACATGCATGCAGCACATGGGTACCTGTCTGGACTACACTACCCATAGCTAGCAATGCCTGATGAGAGCACATGCATGCAGCACATGGGTACATGTCTGGACTACACTACCCATAGCTAGCAATGTCTGATGGAGCTTATCAAGTGTGGTTGCAAGAGCACAAATGGTTGTAGTGCCAGATGTGGCTGCAAGAAAGCAAACTGGGATTGTAAGATCTTTGTAGCTGCAATTGCATGAAGTAAACTTGTTGACACTCTTAATACCCTCGTATTGATACTATACTTTGATATTGATGAGTACCAGCTGAAAATTTCAATTTTATGAACTTCATCCCTAAAAATAATTGCTTTGACAAAAAAAATTATGGGTGCAAAATATTTGGAACCTATCAAATAATCTTTAGTTAGATATAACAAATTACCAAAAAAAATTCATGCTTTTGTCCAGTCATTCCTGCACATTTCATTAACCCTTTCCTTTTGGACTTAATTTTATCGCGACGTCAAACGCATTAATGACCTCAGGCAAAGACAGTTAATCTATATAATAATACGCTTGTGAGTTAGTATGACAATCGACGGTGTGTATAATTCATGGGCTTCAAATGGTTCGGTAAAGCATTGTCATTACACGATGGGTAAAGTGTCATCACATTCCGTAGAACGTGGTTAATTCTAAAAAGCAGGTGTAATAGACGAGGAAAGGTAGCATATGTTTAAAAAAGGAAGGCGAAAGTACGAAAGAGAAGGTAAAAGGCAATTAATCAGCAGGTGCAATAGGTGAAGTAAGGCGGCATAGGTTTAAAATGGAACAGAAGAAAAGGCAATAATGCAAGCGATTAATTGTAACTAAAAAGTGGCTGGAATCAATGAATAAAGGCGGAGTCAGTTTAAAAAAGGAAGGTGAAAAGAAGGAAAATGTTCATCATGGTAGTAGGACAGAGAGATTCAGAAGCAGGACAGGTAGACAAAGGAAAAGTGACACCATGACTCGAGAAGAAAGCGCTAAAGAAAGGGAAGTGGGAAATAAGAAAAGCCGAGATATTTCAGAAAAAAGAGAGCAGGAGAGGGAAACTTATGAAACTTTAACCAACGGTAGAGAATTTCAATTAAGCTACTTGACAAATAACTAATAGAGCTGAAGGATACTAGCAATAGCTACCAGGACAAAAAGAACTGAAGTGATGATGACTGAGTCTATGTGCAGTGGAGTCTGAATAGTAGCCAATCCCTTACACTGCAAGTATTATTTGAAGAAACTGTTTTGGAATATTATACAACAGTTAGTTCTGGGACCCGCTTGTCCACACGCTTCACTGTAACTGGTAGATTTTTGGCACTAAAGTACAACAAGAGTGCTGACCTTGCATGAATAGAAAGTAACTTGCGATTGAGATACAGGTAGTTCTGTGCTATTATACTGAATGATTAAAGGACCACAGGTTCTAGTGGCAGAGCACACTTAATTACCTGACCGATAATGATATCTGAATAGTAGCAGATAAGTTATTCTTTTTGTCTGAGATGACTTTGTAATCGATGGCTAGCGAATATCTAGTTGTTATGGAGTTAACCAACTCTGACTGATTTTTTCATGCAAGTCAAACTTTTGTATTAGAGAGACTAGCATAAACCTACATGCTGTAATATATAACAGTAACAATATAGAAATACGGGAGGGTCAGTTTAATGATGAGGGTTCATCAAATTCTTAATTTTGATATCTCCTTACAATCTGAATAACTTGTGTGAACGCTATCTTTGTCTCCTTCTGAAATAGATGTGTAAACTGGAGTAGGAGAAGGATGAGCTGGTGTAGGAGAAGTTTGTGAAGAAATAGACTCGGGTTCTTCTGTTAAATTATTAGTTTTAATTTGCTCCTCATTTCTATCTGCAGCTACTTTGACTTCCTCTGCTTGTTGAACTCCTTCAGGAATTTCGTTAGTCACAAATGTCTGATCAGATCTGTAAAAGCTTCTCCTCAACTCTTCTCCAGTAATAAAATCAGCAAACCTCCACCATTTATCTGATGTTTCTTTTGCTACAAAAAATATAATGATTTTATTTCTTATAATAGTACAAATAATAGCTATTATAATATCAAAAAATGAAAACTTAGTGAGTGTCTAGTAAAGACACTATCCACAGTAAAGACACCACCCACAGCAAAGACACCATCCACAGCAAAGACGATCCACAGCAAAGACGTCATCCACAGCAAAGACGCCATCCACAGCAAAGACACCATCCACAGCAAAGACAAGACACCATCCACAACAAAGACACCATCCACAACAAAGACACCATCCACAACAAAGACACCATCCACAACAAAGACACCATCCACAACAAAGACTCCATCCGCAGCAAAGACACCATCCGCAGCAAAGACAACATCTACAACAAAGACACCATCCACAACAAAGACACCATCCACAACAAAGACACCATCCACAACAAAGACACCATCCACAACAAAGACACCATCCACAGCAAAGACACCATCCACAACAAAGACACCATCCACAACAAAGACATCATCCGCAGCAAAGACACCATCCACAACAAAGACACCATCCACAACAAAGACACCATCCGCAGCAGAGACACCATCCACAACAAAGACACCATCAACATCAAAGACACCATCCACAACAAAGACACCATCCACAGCAAAGACACCATCCACAACAAAGACACCATCCACAGCAAAGACTCCATCTAATCACAACAACCATCCGCCACAAAGACACCATCCGCAGCAAAGACTCCATCCAATCACAACAACCATCCGCAGCAAAGACACCATCCACAACCAAGACACCATCCATAACAAAGACACCATCCACAACAAAGACACCACCATCAACAGCAAAGACACCATCCGCAGCAAAGACACCATCCACAACAAAGACACTATCCACAACAAAGACACCATCCACAGCAAAGACTCCATCCACAACAAAGACACCATTCACAGCAAAGACTCCATCTAATCACAACAACTCACTGAGTATGCGTAGAGTAGTGGCTGATATGACTACATATGCACGTGTACGTCCTCCAAACTCGAGTATTTCCACTGAAGTAGGAGTACACGACAACACAGTTGCACTATGACCTCCTCGCTTCGCAAAGACACCATCCTCAGCAAAGACACCATCCTCAGCAAAGACACCATCCGCAGCAAAGACACCATTCACAACAAAGACACTATCCACAACAAAGACACCATCCACAACAAAGACACCATCCACAACAAAGACACCATCCACAGCAAAGACACCATCCACAACAAAGACACCATCCACAACAAAGACACCATCCACAACAAAGACACCATCCACAAATAAGACACCATCCACAGCAAAGACACCATCCGCAGCAAAGAGACCATCCACAGCAAAGACACCATCCACAACCAAGACACCATCCACAGCAAAAACTCCATCTAATCACAACAACCATCCGCAGCAAAGACACCATCCACAACTAAGACACAATCCACAACAAAGACACCATCCACAGCAAAGACACCATCCACAGCAAAGACACCATCCACAGCAAAGACACCATCCACAGCAAAGACACCATCCACAACTAAGACACCATCCACAACAAAGACACCATCTAATCACAACAACCATCCGCAGCAAAGACACCATCCACAACTAAGACACCATCCACAACAAAGACACCATCAACATCAAAGACACCATCCACAACAAAGACACCATCCACAGCAAAGACACCATCCACAACAAAGACACCATCCACAGCAAAGACTCCATCTAATCACAACAACCATCCGCCACAAAGACACCATCCGCAGCAAAGACTCCATCCAATCACAACAACCATCCGCAGCAAAGACACCATCCACAACCAAGACACCATCCATAACAAAGACACCATCCACAACAAAGACACCACCATCAACAGCAAAGACACCATCCGCAGCAAAGACACCATCCACAACAAAGACACTATCCACAACAAAGACACCATCCACAGCAAAGACTCCATCCACAACAAAGACACCATTCACAGCAAAGACTCCATCTAATCACAACAACTCACTGAGTATGCGTAGAGTAGTGGCTGATATGACTACATATGCACGTGTACGTCCTCCAAACTCGAGTATTTCCACTGAAGTAGGAGTACACGACAACACAGTTGCACTATGACCTCCTCGCTTCGCAAAGACACCATCCTCAGCAAAGACACCATCCTCAGCAAAGACACCATCCGCAGCAAAGACACCATTCACAACAAAGACACTATCCACAACAAAGACACCATCCACAACAAAGACACCATCCACAACAAAGACACCATCCACAGCAAAGACACCATCCACAACAAAGACACCATCCACAACAAAGACACCATCCACAACAAAGACACCATCCACAACAAAGACACCATCCACAGCAAAGACACCATCCGCAGCAAAGACACCATCCACAGCAAAGACACCATCCACAACCAAGACACCATCCACAGCAAATACTCCATCTAATCACAACAACCATCCGCAGCAAAGACACCATCCACAACAAAGACACCATCCACAACTAAGACACAATCCACAACAACACCATCCACAGCAAAGACATCATCCACAGCAAAGACACCATCCACAGCAAAGACACCATCCACAGCAAAGACACCATCCACAACTAAGACACCATCCACAACAAAGACACCATCTAATCACAACAACCATCCGCAGCAAAGACACCATCCACAACTAAGACACCATCCACAACAAAGACACCATCCACAACAAAGACACCATCCACAACAAAGACACCATCCACAGCAAAGACACCATCCACAGCAAAGACTCCATCCAATCACAACAACTCACTGAGTATGAGTAGAGTAGTGGCTGATATGACTACATATGCACGTGTACGTCCTCCAAACACGAGTATTTCCACTGAAGTAGGAGTAGATGACAACACAGTTGCACTATGACCCCATCGCTTCATATACTCATAACCTGGCAACTATGACACATAAAATACGTTCATTATTACTGGCAGAATATTTATGAAATACAATAAGGACAGTAACAGTAGCATAGCTCCACCCCCTACTACTCCCACTGTAACAGAAGGAGTGACTAAGCCCCCACCACTGTTGGTCCCCTTCACTTTCAGACACACTTCCCCTCCAAAAAGTTCAGTGTGGTGAAATAATAGTTCTAAAGATACACACAAAGTCTGTAATATTTCCTTCAAGTAACTAAAATAAATAAATGTATTAAATTAATTAATTAATTAAAACTGTTTGCATAATAAATTTTAACACAATATAACAACTACTACATACCAAGTCAGTATCTCATATCTAATAAATACTATAGTATGTCCAAGTTGAGTTGGCGCGGTAAAAACCGTTAATAACTTTTGAACGGAAGTAGCTACGCTTCCGGGGTTTGTACCATTCGAAAGCTCGTGCCGAAGCGGTCCAGAAAATTCCCTTTAAAAACTTCTGAGCCAGCGGGAAAGTGCAGTTTCAAAACTCAATAGAAAAGTCTTTGGGAATAAATAAAACCACACGTTTCCCGCGCTACACGCGGCGGGATTTAGTCACGCGCTCAAACTGGGCCAAACACATGCGCAGTACCTCAGAGACAATTGTAAACAAAAAGCAGTCGTAGTTTGGTGCCGAGACAATTGTAAACAAAAAGCAGTCGTAGTTTGGTGACTTCGTTTCTACCCTTCTGCTTGACATGCTGGTTCATTTTAGGCTCAGGAATTTGTTGCTATTCAAGGCTACTTAACAAGAGCAAGCGACAATGTGAGGTACGTTTGTATCACGGGTTGCTTGTCCACTCAGATTTTCATACCTGTTTAAATAGGGCCTATTTATTTAGAAACTCAGCCAATTTACTGTTTGCTGACCAAGATAATAAAATATACAATTCATCATAGACTCTATATGCCACTATTTATGCTTTAGCTGTCCATTACTCCTCATATCTATATTGGTACAGTTCTCTATGGTTAGGGGGATGCTATTGACCACCCTCCAAATTCAACTGCTGCTTGTATCTACCACAATTTCGACATGTCATCATAAAATCATATATATATTGTATATGTCATTATAAAAATTATATTAATTATGTCAATTTTTTTGTATGATTAAAAAAAAGTTGAAATTTAACAAGTAGATAGAAAATATAGTAAAATCATGAATAAAATGACATGAATGATTCAGTGTGAAGGAGGACAAAGTAATACTGGAATGTGTGTGGCCATAGCTAAAGGTGTAGGTGATGTACTGGATTCTTCACATTACTGATGAGTACTTCAGAAGTTCGTCACACCAAGAAAGTAAGAATAGAGTTTAAATACACGCTTAAGCACACAACAATCAGACTTACTTGAGGAGGCTTTCAGCCGCGGTCCTGCGGTTCTTTTCCTCTAAGATTTGTACTACATTAGTAGCTCTGGATCACCCTCCGCAACCTTCAGCCAGTTTTAGCGCACAACTAGGAGCTCGTATAAATGATAAACTACTGGGTGATTAGTTATAACTGAGCATATATTGAATACAGCCGCGGTAGAAACTGCCACAGCTTCTTTATCATTTCAACAAGTAAACTTACGGTAATAATGTGTACCTTAGACCCGCCCCGCTTTTACTGTGGGCGTCGACGCTTTTGCGCGTTTGAGCTACTAATGTCATGTAATCTTAATTGGTTTCCGGTTTTGCCAAGTGCATTCCTCTTTTGCCACATTTGTGGTCGCGCTAACTCACCGTGGACATAATATAATACAATATAACAACTACTACATACCAAGTCAGTATCTCATATCTAATAAATACTAACACAACATTGTGGTGTAATGGACACCAACATTAATTAACTGTTTAAGTTCCACCCATACATTGACTCTGATGTACTTCCCATGTCCTTCCTCAGTAATTATTTAATTATCTACTTTTCTGTTTATCAATTATATCATTACTTACTTAACATTCATCAATTATGTAATTATTTAATTAACTAGTTTATTCATGTTTCTTTTTCTCATGCATCCTTATTCATTTGTGATAGCTGGTTTTCTATATATTGGCTGGCTAAGTATCATTCTGGGAGTTTTTGCTGCATCTCATATTAACCTTATGACACTAACTAAACCAAGAATTAACCTCTCTCGGGCTCAGGGAAGCTTAACTCCTGGTGGCAGCGACCTGCCTAGAACTGATTCATCTCTCTTCTGGGGAACTTATTCTAGCCTTCCTTAGCCAGAAGGTCAAGAAGCTCCTGGGAACTCTAATCTCCCACACGTGGTGGCAGCGGTAACTCTGGAACTCTCCTTCTTCATCAGCCGTTTTGTCAACCTCTCTCCACTTCTACCATATCAGCTAAATTTCATATCCTTTACTTGTTTATTTGTACATGCTAAGAATTGTTATTGTTTTATTCAATTATTTCCTTCTTGTATTTTCTAGCAATTTAATCATTTGTCTAGAACGCTGTTGTATCTTACATTTTTTCCCTGTGTAATTGTTGTGTCATTGTCTATTTTTGCTTTGTATGCCATTATGTCCACCTCCCCTGGGGATCCTCCAACTTCTGCAATGGATGCTTCCCACCGTCCGCTTCACTCGATGACTACTCGCGGTCAAGCGAATAAACGCAATTCTTCCATCGAGGCGGCATCACTCCAGCTGACAGATGATCGCGAGCCTACTGCCGAGGTATTTACAATGACTGATAGTCATGAACCTTCAGTGGGTCTATCTAGACTACCACCTATGCCAGTAATTGGTGAGGCTCTTTCGGGTTCAAAAGATGCTCCTACTTCCTCAAGCGACATAATGCTACTGCTGCAGTATTTAGAACTACAGAGAAAGGAGGACCTAGATCGTCAAGACCGTTTCCAGGCCAAACAGTTGGAAATTCTCAAGGCTAAAGAAGACAGGAAAGCAACTCTCCAAAAGGAACTAGCAGACAAAGAAACCACCTTGCAAAAAGCTTAACACAATCAGGAACATCGAAGACAAGGTTTGTCGCGAGCGGGAGCAAGCAGCTAAAGAAATCTCTTGCATTCCCAAACCAAAATGATGTCTTCCGAGACTGCGTATGCCTGCTTCTCAAGGATTGAATGTACGTTTATTGAACAGTCTGTTCCTGTAGAAATGTGGGTGCATGGGTTACAGCAGATACTTACTGGGAAAACACTTGAGTACTATTTCCGTCATGCTGGGTCATTCTCTAAAGACTATCATGGTTTAAAGTCAGTCATTTTAAAGTCTTGTGGTTATTCCAGTGAAGACCTACTTGACTTTGTTAAACCCATAGTTGGTTGCAGCATCCCAGATTACTCTTGGCATTCAGAATGCTCTTTTAGGTTCTATGAGCTAGTAAAACACTGTCCCTCTATTTCCTCTTTGACAGGGCCTATTGGTATTGACCAAGCTTTACACCTATTTTCAGATGTTCTAGCTTCATTTACTGCTGTTGCTACTCTCAATTTAGATGGAAGAGCTCACATTTCAGTTTCGAATCCCCTATCTTGGTCTGAGCGAATGAAAGTTTTTTAAACTTACACTCAGTCTCCAGCATTCAAACTGAACAGGTCTAAGAATGACTATAAATATAACAAATTTAGCTCTAACCGTGCTTACAACTCTAAACCATCCTCTTCAGTTGAACCTGACAATAAAGCCACTACATCAGCTGACTCTGTTGCTAAACCAGCTGATAATGCTTACTGTAATTATTGCAAGCATCGTGGTCATACTCTTGAAACTTGTAGAACTCTGCAGAGAAAGAAAGCTAGAGAACTGTTCGATAAACCAGCAAATAACGCACAACAGAAAGTGAGCGGACTGAATAAACTCGTTTACAGTGACTCAGAGGATGATGCTGTAACCTCCTCAGTGGTTAATCGCACCAACGGGGTACCCAACAAATTTAATACTTTGTTGGAAGGCAAGGTCAATGATAAATTAGCCACTTTTGAGTTAGATTCTGGCGCCCAAGTGTCCCTCATTTCACCTGATCTTGTATGTGATAAAGACAGAGTTCCAGGAACCACTTCCGTCTCTTGTGTTTTTAAATTGCGTCAAGTCCTTCCCTTAGTTGAAGTGGATATTGATATCCAGGGAACTAGAAGACGGGTTAGGTTTGGTGTCTCTCATGATTTAGACAACCACTCAGTTCTTTTGGGTAGTGATTTGCCTAAGGATGATTTCTGTCATTTCCTTCTGTTAGCTATTCACAAACCCTGTTCCTCAGTTAAGATAACTAGAGCACAAGCCAGGCATCAGAAGTCTTCTGAAGCAGAGAGAGAACACCAGCAAATACTTGATGGCGCACAGCCTTCTGATATTTCAGTTATTGACCCTTTGCCAGATAATTCTCCTCCCGCTATTGACCATGACACTCACACTGACTCACCACAATTGTCTGATGATGATGTGTCTTTTGGGGTTGACTTTCTTTCCACAGGACCAGTGTTGGCTCCTCATTCTGTAGAGAATACTGACTCTGATAACTTTGAAGATGCATGTCCTAGCCCACTTGACAGTGTATCTGCTAAGATCCTGTGTGATGTGCCATTACTCCAGTTAAATGGTATAGGTAGATCTGGTCCGTGTAAGCTACAAGCCTCAGATACTTCCCTAACTGATCTCAGACAGTTTGCTAAAGATAAAGAAAAGGGTTATAGATTTGCTAATGAGGTTTTAATGGGAACGTGTACAGACCATGGCACTACTAGAGATGTTATTGTTCTTCCCCAGTCACTCAGACCCAAAGTGTTAGCTCTGGCACATGATCACTCTGGCCATTTTGGCATAGCTAATACCAGATCAATAATAAATCGGTGTTTCACTTGGCCTGGTCTTGCATCTGATGTTAGGGCATACGTACAAGCTTGTGATATCTGTCAGAGAAATTCTAAGTCTAAACCTGCTAAAGCACCTTTAATGGAAGTAGATGTAATCACTGAAAGGTGCGAGAAAAAAGCTCTAGATGTGGTTGGGAAGCTCCCTAGGTCCAAAGAAGGTTACTCTTATATCTTGACTGCCATGAATCTGGCCACTCACTTCATGTTTGCATTTCCTATGAAAGGTTTCACAGCTGAGGAAACAGCTACTAATTTTCTCAAAATAATTCGTGATGTTGGTATTCCTAACCAAATTTTAACCGACCAAGGTTCTAACTTTATGAGTCGGGTTGTGAAGCATGTGACTGATAAGTTTGCTATTAATAGAATACGCACCTCACCATACCATCCCGAGTCAAACGGTCAGCTTGAGAGATTTCACTCAACTCTCAAATCTGTGATCAGAAAATGCATCGATAATGAACGTAATTGGCCTGATGTACTTGACCTGGCTATATTTTATTTAAGGAACATGCCTCATAGAATTTCTGGGTATACCCCATTTGAGCTCCATTATGGGCTAGAGACCCCTTATATTCTTGCCACTCTAAAATCGTTTTGGACTGACCCTGGCAAGCAGCCTGTTAATGTTACACAATACATGTCAGACTTGCAAAATAATTTGAATACCGTATTGCAGTCCATGAGTGTGCGTATGAATGAAGCTAGATTGAGAGAACGTGAAAAAAGAGATGGTGGTACCCTTAGAACTTTTGCTGAAGGTTCGCTAGTCCTTTGGAAAACTCCTGGTCTTGGCAAAGCCTTTGCTACTTCATGGGAAGGTCCATACAAGGTAGTCAGCCAGGTCACCCCTGTGACTTATAAAGTTTCTTGGAAGGATGGCACTAAGACTCATTACAAAGTCATACATATTAATCAGCTCAAGCCATACACTGATGAGCCTGATAGTCACTGTCACAAGGTTCTGACTGTTTCAGAGGAGTGTGCTGAGTATGACCCTGAGTATGTTATCCCTGATCACTTTATGGGTGAGAATCTCTCTCCTGATCAGAAGTCATTGAGAGAAAAGGTCTATTCCCATAATGCATCCTGCCTCACTGACATTCCAGGGGAAACCGATATTACCACAATGTCTATTCACACCACTAGCAATGTCCCGGTTTGGTCACCTTCCTACACCATTCCTGTTAGTGTCCAGGGTAAGTTCAAGGAAGAGCTTGATTCACTCTTGTCTGCTGGTATTATTGAGCCCAGCCAGAGTGAGTGGTCCTCTCCCCCTATTCCAGTGGAAAAAAAAAAGACGGATCTATCCGGATAGTTGTCGACTATCGCAAGTTAAACTCTGTGACAATTCCTATGCCATTCCATATGCCTTCAACGGAGGAAATCATATCAAGTCTTGGAAATGCAAAGGTCATGTCTAAGCTAGACTTGACAAAGGGCTTCCACCAGGTCCCAGTTGAAGAAGACAGCCGTGATCTGACCACATTCTCTTGTAAATTTGGAAAATTCAGGTACAGGAGAATGCCGTTTGGGTTGAGAAATGCACCTAGTGTCTTTCAGCTGCTTATGCAACGTTGCTTGCAAAATCTGGAGAGGTTCGCTCTTGCTTACATAGATGATGTAGTTGTATTCTTAAATTCCTTTGATGACCACTTAAACCACTTACAACTTGTGTTTGATCGTATTAAGTTTGACTAGGACGGGGCTTGGTTGCCACAATAAAGGAGAACACGGAAGGAAAACAATACTCGGAAAATCTACAGGTCGAATAGACGGAGAGTCTGTGGTCTAGCTCGTTGGTACGCACAGACTGTCACTGGTTCGCTACTGATGAAATTCAACAATAACCATAATTCACAATATTATTTGTTACTTTACTTTTTCATAATAATGGTTGGGAAGCAAAAGCAAAAACATAAAAAGCCTAGCAGGCACGATACACGCCTTCACGAAAATAAATGATTGTGTGTGCAAATGACATGCGTGATAAATAGTGTTACTGTTTAGTCCTCCGGTGCTATGGCCCGAACATCCTCCGGGGAATAGGAAGACACATCTTGGTCTTGACTCCCATTCTTTGGCAAAAGTAATACCAATCTCTGCACTGCTCTCTTCACATAGCGATGACCATCATAAAGCTCTACTACACGCACTAATCCATCTGGTCCTGGAAATGTGTTAGTTACCACAGCATATGGAAGTCTCTGATTTCCAAGGAGAACACTTCGAACACCCACTATGTCGCCAATTTGTAAGTTAGGAGACCTTTTCTTCCACTTCTTTGATTGCTGTTGGTGTATCTTTAAATACTCGTGATACCAACGCTGTTGCAGTTCTATTTGTAACCTCTTTACATGATTCCAGTGTTTAAGTACAGATCGAGTTAGGACTGAATTTGGCAAAGTTGTCGGTAATGCAAGGAGAGGACGACCGTTGAGAAAATGAGCAGGAGTCAAGACAGGAATTCCATCATCTGGGAGTGAATCAAGTGTAGTAATAGGTCGGCAATTTAAAAGAGCCTCAACATGTGTTAGTGCTGTAGCCAATTCTTCGAATGTAAGTTTCTGACTCCCAATAATCTTTGCAAGAGCTCGCTTCATCTGTTTTACACCAGCTTCCCATAATCCTCCATGATGGGGAGATTGTACTGGAGAGAACTTCCATGAGATATTTTTAGTCCGAGTGAATGTTCGTACTACATCTTGTTTTGTGATAGAATTGATGGCAAACCGAATCTCTTTTTCAGCAGCCACAAAATTTGTGCCATTATCCGAATAGATAGTGGAGGGACAACCTCTTCTGTTAACAAAGCGCTCCAATGCAGCTATGAAAGAGTCCGCATGAAGACTTGTTACAGGCTCCAAATGAACTGCTCTTGTGACCATACAAGTAAAGACAGCAACATAACCTTTCTCTAATGCCGGTTTCCGTTTATTTGAGCCACTCTTGACCAGAATAGGACCAGCATAATCCACGCCAACCTCTTGAAATGCTGATTTGAAATTTACTCGTTGAGAAGGTAATTGTCCGAGTTTCTGTGTACAAGGAATAGAATTCACTTGTCTGCAATGAACACAGTCTCTTGCAATCTTTCTAGCTAATGATCGTACTCCTGAAATAAAGTATTCATTGGACAGAATTGCCATCATAGTTCTTGCAGGTGGATGTTTGTAGATTCGATGTAAATCAATTAATAGAAGGTGAGCAATTCTGGATTTCTTTGCAAGCAAGATAGGTTGCTTGGCATTAGTAGATATGTTGGCATTGTGGAGACGACCTTGAAGACGAATTAAACCATTTTCATCCAGAAAAGGGTTCAGATGACTGATTTTAGAGTTTGCAAAAATCGGTTTATTCTTCTTGAGAGCTTCTCTTTCTGCTTGAAAGTGATATTCCTGAGCAAGGCAGAGTAACTGAATTCTTGCTGACTTCAAGTCTTGACAATCTGGCCTGATAGAAGTTTTAATCTTGGATTGTGCTCTTTGTTTCCATTTTTTTCCAATGGCAAGGACTCTTTCAATTTTCATCATGGAATTAAAATGGTACAGCTCTTCTGATTCATGACTTTGAATCCTTACAACTTGAACTGATCTTTGGATTTGGTTCTCTGACTGCTGTTCTTTGATAGGAAGATCGCCAATATCAAGTTTTATAGGCCATTCGGTAGGTGAAAATTTCAACCAAGATGGACCCTCCCACCACAGAGAATTCAGAAGCAACTCCTGAGGAAATGCTCCTCTTGAGACAATATCTGCTGGGTTTGTAGAAGTCGAAACGTATCTCCAATGGAGTGCTGGAATATTCTGTTGAATTTTCAGAGCTCTGTTTTTGACGTAAACAGATCCTTTTTCTGGAGGCTTACGAATCCAGCCCAGGACTGCAGTAGAATCACACCATGCAAAAATGTGAGGAAGAGGAATATCTAGGTCCTTTGCTACAGCTTTCAAGAGCCTTGACAGCAACTCTGCTCCATTTAGCTCCAACCTTGGAATAGACAAATCCTTAATCGGAGCAATCTTCACTTTTGCAGATATTAATGCTGTTGTGATAGTAGTGTCTTTATGTCGGAAACGTCCATAAACAACTGCACCGTATGCAAGCTTGCTGGCATCACTAAAGCCATGTAATTGCATCTCAATGACTGTAGCTTGAGTCTTCACGAAGTTCCTGTCAATTGGGTGAGTTGTGATAGAAGGTAACTCAGAACTCCATTTCTCCCAAGCTTGGAGCAAGTCATCTGGAATCTTTTCGTCCCATCCAATTTTTCTCTTCCAAAGTTCTTGCATGATTTTTCGTGGTTGAACATTTATTGGAGAAAACCAACCCAGAACATCAAAAACTTTTGAATGGTGTGAAGAAACTTGTCGTTTAGTGGGGTGATCAGTTTTGAGTGGAGATGGAGTGACGACAAAAAGTTGATCACTAGAAGTTTGCCAATGTATACCAAGTGCTTTCGGACATCCATCAATGCTATCACCGACTTGTAATGGGTCACTTTCACGTAATTCCACTGGAATAGCATCTCTAAGAGCTTGGCTGTTTGTCCTCCACTTTCGTAGGCTCATTTTTCCCTTGGCTAGCAAACCAGTCAAATCTCGATGCACTGCTATTGCATCTTCTACAGAATTCGAACCGTGCAGGAAATCATCTACATAAAAGTTTTTTTCAACAAGAGGGGCTGTAAAAATTTCTTTGACATGGTCTTGGGCTATTCGTCGAAGTGAAGCAGTAGCTAGAAATGGCGATGATGACACACCAAATGTTAGACGCTTCATCCTCCAATCTTCTATTTTACCAACTGAATTTCGAACAAGATATCTATGGAAATCTCTCTCATCAGGATGGAGAAGAATCTCTCGAAACATTTTGGAGATGTCTGCAGAATAGGCAATATCCCAGAGGCGAAATTTGTTTAATACTGTTGTAAGTTCTGGATAAAGAGATGGTCCTGTGATAAGTGTGTCGTTAAGTGAAACGCCGGTTGAGGTCTTGGCTGAGGCATCACTGACAACTCTCAATTTAGTGGTAGTGGATGTTGCTTTTTCTACGCCATGCATTGGAAGATAGAACTGATCAGAATTAGGTTTAACCAAGTCTTCAAATGGGACCTTCTCTGCATGATTACTCTCGGCATAGTCCTGAACCTGTGCCTCATACTCTTCAAGTTTTCCTTTTCGCCGTAGACTTCTCTCATTTTGCAGAAATCTTTGCTCAGCAATTGACCGCGATTCTCCTAATTGTGGAACAGGAGATTTTCTAGGAAGCTTAACCATCACTCTACCATCTTCTTCTCGTGTAGTTGTGGTATTGAAATAATCCAAAGCTTTCTGATCCTCACTGGAAAGTTGTTCTTCCTCTCCAGGAATTTGATCAATTTTCCAGAGACGTTCACAGATTTCATCTGCAGTGTCTTCATGCTTTTCCACTCGACGGCAAACTGCCTCCTCATGAAGAGAACTAGGAGTTCCACCTCCAACTATCCAACCAAAGATGGTCTCGAATGCTTTGAGTTCACCATTAGCTGAACTGGCCATGTTAGTAAGGTAGCAGCGATAACTGTCTGCAATATCCAGCAGGAGATCCACCTGTACAGGTTCACCCATAAGTGGATCAGCCAACTGCTTCCCTTGGATAAAGTCCATTTGTCGAATTCGGCTTGTATCCTGTCCTTGTATATCCTTACAAACTTTATCCACAACATAGGCTTGGATGGCAATTTCTCTGGTTGAATATTGTCTTGGACAAGACAACGTCAAGTCAACTACCATATCAGACTCAAGAGGGAACTCTCCCCCCACAGAAAGCTTCGTATGGTGCTTGTGCATCGTTGTCTTGAGGGTATTAGCAAATCTCCTGCTAATCAATGTTGCTTCTGATCCACTGTCAATCAAAATTCTCCTAGTGTATGACATTTTGTCACTGGCTATAGATGCCAAAGCAGTGTGCACTAGACGATTGTTCCTGTTTTCTTTGTGCATCACTCTCGAACTTCGTTCGTCATTTCCGGATGCAGAAGTCGTGGGAGCTGTAGCAGTGATGTGACTAGTAGTATGTCTGTGTAGTAATGAATTGTGGCGACGATTACATTCACGGCAACTCTTTTTGCTAGGACATGTATATACAGTATGGTCTGTTCCCAAGCAATTAAAGCACAACCGTTTCTGCTTCACAGTTTCACTTCTCTGTTCCACAGTTTGGGATAAGAGAGTAGGACATTTGTATGTGTAATGTTGCCTATGACATATATTACATGAAAGACTGGAATTGCCAGAGTTGGATTGTGTTATACGTAGCATGTGCTTGTCCTTAGATTTCTTGGAGTAATTAAATCCTTTACAGGAGGAATCAGAATTGTACTTTGCTAGTGACTCGCTCTCTTTACTAGCAATTCGAGCTTCAAGGAACTCAATGAAATCATCTTCGGTAGGTGGTTTGGTCATGGTTGAGATTTTGTCGTTCCATTTCTCCCTAGTCAATCCCTTTAGACCTCGTACTTTCAAGCCAGTTGCTAGCTGACCTGCAGACCAACCACTATTGGCTTTCAAACCCTGAATACTCGTCCTAAATTCATCTCAAAAATGCTTCAATCCTTCAAAAGAATCTGGAATATCTGATAATTCATCAAATCGCTGGATGTGATGCTCATACACAAGTCTTGGTCGGTCATATACTAATTTGAGCTCCTGTACAACATCTTCATAACATCCACCAACAGCAGCTCTGGCCACTTCTTGTTTAGACTTGTCAGTAACCATTGCAGATTGTAGAGCACTAATCTTTTCAGAGTCAGCAAGATGTTTCTCTCTTTCTATCCGTGGCTCAAATAAAGCCCAAAAGTTTTTCCAATTTACAGGGTTGCCATCAAATTTAGGAAGGTCCACTTTTAGTGATGAATGATATTTCACCTCAGAAGTTGCAGGAGATGCTATTGTAGAACTAGGTCGACTCTTCTCCTGGGCTTCATCCATCCTCAATCGAATACTTGTAACAATTTCTTCAATTTTAAATCTCCAATCTCGAATTAGCTCGATTGTACGAAAACCAGCGGTCTCCTTCTTGAATTTTTCTATGTCGTCGGACAGACTATCAAAAGACTTAATCGTTGCGTTGCCTGTGACGATTCGTTGTGAGTAAATGGATTCTAGGCGTTCCATGAGGTTAACATAACTCAAATGAGCCTGGTAAACAGTTTGTTGCTTCTCAAATGCTGTTAGAACGGCAGTATTTTCGGCGACCTGGGAGTCGTAATCAGCGTCGAAGTCCAACTCATCGATAATTGCAATTCGTTCAGCAATAATTGTATAATGTTTGCAAGCTATGTTAAGGCCATCAAACTTCTTCACTAAGTCAGTATAATTCCAAAACTCTGGTTTCGGATCAAGTTTTTCTAAATAATTTTGGGCCTTGGTAATTATAGTCTTCTT